>ENA-OWLM01000004-OWLM01000004.1-metagenome-genome-assembly--contig:-NODE-4-length-82439-cov-7.138801_pt1 | contig 82439 bp, 56 predicted proteins | sample MGYA00245349_ERZ651102 | MGnify/ENA primary metagenome ERZ651102 (study PRJEB26857, sample SAMEA4031759) | metagenome | biome: human; feature: oral; material: saliva | place: Philippines | collected 2014 | study... | reverse complement strand
CCGCCGCAACACCCGAGGAAAGCACCTGCAACACCAAATACAGGGTCGGGTCAAGGTTAAGAGGAGCCGGGGAAGCCAATGGCAGGTGGAAGAGCGAACCCAAAACCCACACCGCAAAAGACGCGCTGAGCAGCAGCAAACCCACGTAGGTCAGGCGCGAAATACCCGCGAGGAAGTCCATACGGGAAATGTCGAGCATGCCCGTCACCATGGGGAAGCCCGGCACCAGGAATAGCACCGAGGAAATAAAACCAATCATATGGTTCGGGCTAACCCAACCAGCCGCAACCAGCACATTGACAACCGCAATGTACAGGCCGGCCGCCAGGAAACCGCACGCCATCCACGTCGCCAGGTGGCTCACACCGCGCTTGAGCAGGGTCGAACGCAGAAACTGGCCGGCACCGGCGGCGAGGAACACGACCGAGCACTCCACTAGGCCGCCGCGGTTCAGGAACGCGAACCCGGCACAGGCTACCGCGGAGGCCAGCGCCAGCATCCAGCGGGTGTACAGCGGCTTAGCCGAATCGATGCGGTCCAGCTCGGCGTTCGCCTCAGCCGGGGTAATCTTCTCGGGAAGCTCAGAAATGAACTTACCCAACTGATCCAGCTTATGAGCGTTAATACCCATCGTGCGCTGCTCAGCCACCTCAGTACGGAAATTACCGTCCGTGTACGAAGACGTCGAAATCTCGGTGAAGGTCACCTGCGCGTGATGCTCCTTCAACCCCACAGCCTTCGCCAAACGCGCCATCGACGCCTTAATACGGTAGGCGCTCGCACCCGACTTCATCAGGATGCGGCCCAGGCGGAGCACCACCTGCGACTGCGCCACCAGGTGCTCATGAGCCAGACGGGTAGACCCCAGATAAATACTGCGCGTATTAGTGTCAGGGTACGGCTCGGTAGTGCGGGGCTGATCATCCATGAGAGGCCTTCCGGGTCGTGCTATTCACGTGCTATTCGTTGCAGGTGCGGTCACCTTCTAGCATAGGGGAGAAGCCCCGGCGGGGATAGCGTCAGCCCGTCAGTAAAGGCGAGATATGTTGGGCGGCTGGGGAGGAGCGAGAGCGAGTTTAGCGGCGCAGTTTTATCGGCGCAGTTTTATCGGCGCACAGGCCAGCGGCCGTCAATGACCTCAGATTCCTTACCCGGCTGCGTACGCAACCACGCCTGGAAGCTTGCCGCCTGCTCCGCCGCCCACTGAATCTGCTGCTCGTGCAGCTGGCGCGCATCCACGTTGAGAACCTCGGGGAACTGCTCGGTCAGCTTCACCAGCAGACGCTCCGCCGCCAGAGCATCATCAGCGGAAGTATGCGCGTTCTCCAGGGAGACGCCGTACTCGGCGGCGAGAACCTCCAGAGTGCGCTTGCCGCGCTTACGCGGAATCACATGCTTATGCAGAACGTACGGGTCGAGCACCGCACCGGGCGGCAGCTCGCCGTTGGCAATATTGTGGCGCAGCATCTCGTGGTGCAGCACCGAAAAATCGTAGGCGGCATTGAACGCAATAATCGGCACACCGTCAATGTTCAGCGCACCAATAGCGCCGGCAAGCTCCCACACGACCTCGCGGGCGGGGCGGCCGTGCTCACGCGCGTACTCGGTCGTAATACCGTGCACGGCGGCGGCATCGGCAGGGATCTCAACGCCGGGGTCAGCCAGCCACTCGCCACGGCGCACCACATTACCCTGAGGATCCAGCAGAATCAGGGAAGCAGTCACGATGCGGGCGGTGGTGACGTCCACACCGGTGGTTTCAAGGTCAAAAGTGGCGCGCAGGCCGTTCATCCAGGTCATGCTATAAGACTAACCCAGCGGAGAAGGAGGCGCGCGCCCGGTCGTCACGTGGCTGTGGATAAGCCGTTCTCGGGGGCAGTATATTAAGCCCCCGGGGGCTGCATATTAAGTCGCTGGGGCGGCGCATAAGCCGCCGACGAGCTCGATGACCGCCGACAAGGTACAACCGCGCTACAGCCGATAGACTGAAACCATGACAACCCAACTTCTCACCGGCATCCCCGGAACCGGTAAAACCCACCACCTCACCGAACGCGCCCTACGCTACCTCGCCGACGGGAACGACCCCGCTCGCCTGCTCATCCTCGCACCCACCCGCACCGCCGCAACCCGCATGCGAGACACCATCGCCGCATCCAGCGACCGAAGCCTCTCCGTAGCACCCACCCGCGCCTGGGCGGCATACGCCTTCGACCTGCTCAAACGAGCCCAAACCCGCGGGCTACTCAGCGGCGTAGAAGGCAACCTCAAACTCCTCTCCGGCCCCGAACAAGACGTCATCATCGGCGAACTACTCGCCAACCACGCCCAAGGCATCGCACCCGGACCCGCCTGGCCCGACGTACTCCGCGACGCCCTCGCAACCCGCGGATTCCGCCACGAAATCCGCGACTTCTTCGACCGCATGGCAGAATACGACCTCACCGCCGAAGACGTACACGCCCTCGCCACCGAACACAACCAGCCCGCCTGGCACGCCCTCGCCCAACTGCACACCGAATACCGTGCCGTGCGAGCCCTCCGCGCCAAAAACGCCTACGACCCGGCAGTACTCATCAACGACGCCTGCCGGCTACTGCTGCGCGCCCCCGAATTCCTCGCCGAAGAACGCCGCCGCTACGACCTGATCCTCATCGACGACGTGCAGGAACTCAGCCCCTCCATCTACCGCCTGCTGCGCCTCATCGCCGCAGAAGTCGCCCCCGCAGACGCCGCGCACCTGACCGAAACCCACCCCGACCTCTTCGCTGAAGGCCCCCAGGTTGTCATGACCTACAGCGACGAAGCCGTGGTCCAGGGCTTCCGTGGCGCCCGCCCCGACCTCGTCACCACCTTGCAAGCGAGTTTCCCGAGCATGCGCACCCGCACGCTCACCACCTCGTACCGCCTGCCCGCACTCATGATGCCGCTCGTGGCGGACATTCGCCGCCGCCTGCCGCGCTACACCCGGTTCGTGCCGCTCACCGCCGAGCAGGAGGGGACGGGCGTGCAGGAGGGGGTAAAGAACGGTGCGCAGGGAGGCGCAAAGAACGGCGCGCCCGCAACCTTTGGACGCATCAACACCACCCCCGCCGACGAAGCCCTCACCTGGGGTGCCGCCGACGAACCGCTGCTGCACCTGGGCGCCGACGGCAAAATCCTCGACCCCGCACACTACCGCACCGCACCCGCCGGCGTGTATAAGTATGCGCTCTCCAGCTCGCAGGACGAGGCGAACCTCATCGCCCAAATGCTCCTCGAAGAACGCATCTACGGCAACCACCCCTACCGCGAGTCCGCCATCATCGTGCGTAGCAGCGCGGACGTGGCGCGCATTCGCCGTGTGCTCTCCTCGAACGGTATTCCCTCGCGTACCTCCGCGGCGCTCGTGCCGGTGCGCGACGAGCCCGCCGTACGCCCCTTCCTGGATGCGCTCAGCCTGCTCGTCTACGCCCGCAAGCGCGGCGAGAAGGCGCTGAACCCCGCCGTGCACATGCCCGCCGCAGAAGGTACGGAAGCGGGGGAGCGTGGCGGCTACGAGGCCCTCAGCGCAACCGAAGCTGAAGAGCTCATGCGCCGAAGCCTTGACGACGTCATCGCCGAAGAAAGCCGTGCCAACCCCCTCGGCGGCGCGCAGAGCGCCATCACCCTGCTCACCTCCCGGCTCGGTGGCGCATCCAGCATGGACGTGCGACGACTCCGCCAGCAGCTACGATCCATCGAACTGCAAAGCGGCGGCCACCGCCCCAGCGACGACCTGCTCCTCGGCGCCCTGCTACACCCCGAAACCCTCCCCGAAGAGGGCGTAGGACGCGCCGTGCACCGCATCGCAGCCGTGCTCTCCGCCGGACGTAAAGCACTCGCGCGCCCCGAATCCACCAGCACCGAAGTGCTCTGGGCGCTCTGGGAAGCCAGCGGCCTCGAAAAGACCTGGGTCGCCCAGTCGCGCGGCGCAGGCCCCGACGCCGATGCCGCCCACCGCAACCTCGACGCCATGATCGGTCTCTTCGAAGCCGCCGACCGCTTTGATGAGCAGATGCGCGGCGCCGGTGCCGAGCAGTTCCTCGACTTTATCGACGCGCAAGACCTGCCCATGGACACCCTCGCCGCCCGCGGCGTACGCCAAGACGCGGTCGAGATTCTCACCCCCGCACTCGCCGCCGGTCAGTCCTGGCGCACCGTATATGTATGCGGTCTGCAGGAAGGCACCTGGCCCAACACCACCGTGCGCGGCTCCCTGCTGAGCACCGGCGACCTTACGGACCTGTGCGATGCGCGCCTCCGCCAGCGCGCCCAGCAGGCAGAACAGCAGGCGGGGGAGAGCGAGCAGCCTGTGCCGCCCGCCCGCATCCGCAGCTACCCCGAACGCGTGCGCGACACCCGCCACGACGAGCTGCGCATGTTCGCCGTCGCCGCCACCCGAGCCAGCACCCGCCTCGTGCTCACCGCCGTACGCAACGACGATCAGGCACCCGGCGAGTTCTTCGACTTCGTGCTGCCCACTGACGCGGTCGGCGACTCCACGGACGTGCCCATCACCCGCGTGCGCCGCCCCGCGACCCTGCGTTCCCTCGTGGCGGAGCTTCGCCGCACCCTCGTTGAGGAATCGATGAATGCGATGCGTGCCGAAGACGCCCAGCAGGAGGACACACAGCAGAACGGCGCGCCAATGCACAACGCACCGGAGGAAGAGGCGCTCACCCCGGAGGCTTCCGCGTACCGACTCGATGCCGCCTCCCGCACTCTGGCGCGCCTGGCGAATGCGCAGGCACCCGGCGCCGCCCCCGACGAGTGGTGGGGTCTGCTGCCGCTTTCTAGTACGGAGCTGCTCTTTGCGCACAGCCCGGCAGACCACGCTGAACTGGACGAAAACTACGGCGAAGACGGCGAAAGCCACGCCGAAGAGCCTGCCGAAAGTCACGGCCGCCGCACCATTGCGCTCTCGCCCTCACGCCTGGAAACCATTCACAGCTCCCCGCTGGACTGGCTGGTTTCCGCCGCCCGTGCAGAAGCCCAAACCGACCTGTCCCGCTCCCTCGGCACGCTCATTCACGCCATCGCCGAGGAGTACCCGACCGGCACCCTCGAAGAGCTTCAAACCGCCCTCGACGAGCGCATTAGCTCCCTCGGCGTGCCCGCCCGCAAGGAGGACGAAACCGACGAAGAGTACCGCGAGCGCGTGCCCTGGGAATCCTACGCCCTCTACGAGCGTGCCAAGCGCATGATTCTGCGCCTGAGCTACTACTACCGTCAGCACATGGGCGACGCCGGCTGGCAGAACCTCGGTGTTGAAGGCTCCTTCTCGGTGCGTGTGCCCGTGCCCTTCGACCCCGCCGGTGAAGTCGGCGAGCTGGATGCACTGCTCACCGGCCGCGTGGACCGCCTCGAGGGTACCGCCCCGGCGGAGGACGGCACCCGCCGCTACGCCATTGTTGACCTGAAAACCGGTAAGTCTAAGCCGACAGGCTCGGAGATGGAGACGCATCCGCAGCTTGCCGCCTACCAGATTGCGGTGGAGGCTGGCGCGGGTGAGCAACTGGAGGAGCGTTACCGCGCCGAAGCCGCCGCCCTGGAGGCGGGCGAACCGCTACCGGATGCCCGCCCCCAGGAGCTGGAGTACACCGGCTATACGGGTCGTTCCGGAGGCGCGGCGCTCGTGCAGCTGGGCGCCTCGGGCGTGAACGATGAGAGCAAGACTCGCCTGCAGGTTCAGCCCGCCCTGACGGAGCACGATTCGTGGGCGGCTGAGCTGGTGCAGCACGCCGCGGAGCTGATTGCTGGCTCGCAGGTGCAGGCTCGTCACCGTGAGGGCGGCTATGGGTGCCGCCTGCCGGAGATTTGCCCGATTTGTACGCGCGGCCGCCAGGTGACGCAGCCCTAATAGTCGCGTACCCCCCCTACTTTCGATATCACTCACCCCGAACCTCCCATGAGAATGATCCATGAGGAAGAGGAATTATGACTGACTCTGGCGCATACGGCGCTACTCACCCCGGCGCTCGCCCCGGTTCTGGTGCCGGCATGCTCACCCCCGCCCAGTGGTGCGAGCACAATAGCTGGCAGCTGCCTAACGGCGTGCTCTTCTCCGCAGAGGCCGCCGGGAACGACCCCGCGCTGAAGCCTGCCGACTACCGCAGCGCCCTCGACATTGCCGAGATGCTCAACGGCGCCGACGGTAAGAAGCCGACCCCCGAGCAGGTCCGCATGATTGAGGCGGGCCCCGCCCCGACCCTCGTCATTGCCGGTGCGGGTTCGGGTAAGACTGCGACCATGGTTGACCGCGTGATTTGGCTGGTCGATAACGGTTTTGTGCGCCCTGAAGAGGTGCTCGGTGTGACCTTCACCCGCAAGGCGGCAACCGAGCTGCGTAGCCGTATGCGCGCCGGTCTGAACACGCTGCGCCGTAGCCGCCGCGTCGCCCCGACCGATGAGGAACTGCGCGAGGGAGTCGCTGACCCGACCGTGCTCACCTACCACTCCTACGCGAATAACCTCGTCAAGGAGTACGGTCTGCGCTTGGGCGTGGAGCAGGACGCACAGATGCTTGGCGATGCGCAGAAGTGGCAGCTTGCCGCGCAGATTGTGCAGTACTGGGAGGGGGAGCTTCCCCTCGATAAGGACGGCGTGCCGGTGTCTGCGGCGACCATGATTAACCAGATGCTGCAACTTTCTGACGAGTGCGCGGAGCACCTGGTGGAGCCGCAGGAGGTCATTGACTTCTGCACCGAGCAGCTGGCGGCGTACGCGGCGGTGCCCGATCCGCGCCGTGAGACGAAGACCGAGAAGGATATTCTGAAGGTTCAGCGTCTGCTGCGTAACCGCCGAGTGTACGCGCGTATGGCGATGAGCTACGCCCGAGTGAAGGCGCGCATGCAGGTGCTGGATTTCGGTGACCTGATGCGTTTTGCCGCCCGCATTGCGGAGGCGGACCCGGCGATCCGTGAGGGTGAGCGTGCCCGCTTCAAGGTGGTTCTGTTGGATGAGTTCCAGGACACTTCGCACGCGCAGATGAGCTTGTTCTCCTCGATTTATGGTGCCGATGAGGCTGCGGGTATTCCGGCGCATCCGGTGATGGCTGTGGGTGACCCGAAGCAGTCGATTTACGGTTTCCGTGGTGCTTCGGACGGTCAGATGTTCAGCTTCTACCGTCATTTCCCGACCGAGCATGTGCAACCGCTGTTCCTGTCCATCGCGTGGCGTAACGACATTTCGGTGCTGAACGCGGCAAACCACGTGGCGGAGAAGCTGAAGGAGGTGCCCGAGTGGGTGTGTGCCGCCGACGGCGATATTACCGCCGCTCAGGTTCCTGACCTGCGCCCGCGCTGCGCCCTGGTGGGGGAGCCTGGTTCGCCCGCTTTTGAGCAGGCTGCCGCGGGCATGGTGGGGCGCGTGGATCTGACCTACCACGACTCTGACCGCGAGGAGGCTGTGGCTATTGCCGAGCGTATTGCGGCGATGCGTGCGCAGGCGGTGCGCGAGTATGAGCGCGCCTACGCGGCGCATCGTTCCGGTGATGGTTCGGTGCGTCCGCACTTGAAGATGCCCGAGATTGCGGTGTTGGCGCGTGTGCACGGTCAGCTGGACCCGATTCGTGTGGAGTGCGAGCGTCTGGGCATTCCGGTGCAGCAGGTGGGTTTGGGCGGTTTGCTCTCCCAGCCGGAGGTTGTGGATTTGGTGTCGGCGTTGCGTGTGCTGGCTGATCCGAACCGTTCGGATGCCCTGGCGCGCCTGCTGACGGGTGCGCGTTGGCGTTTGGGCGCGGCGGATATGTTGGCGCTGGGTGATTGGGCGCAGTCGCTGGTGCGTGAGCGTGAGCGTGCCCTGCGTGAGCAGATGGCGTTGCGTATGCTCGCCGAGGCTGAAGACGCCGACGACGCAGCCGCTATCAACCTGCAGGCGGAGCACCTGCGTGCCGCCCAGGAACGCCTGGACGAAACCCTCAAGGGCGCGGTGGAGGATTCCTCCGGCTACGCCTCCCTCATTGAGGCGGTGGAGAACCTGCCGCAGGACGGTGCGGACGGCGAACCCCTCTACGGTGAGCAGTACCGCGGCCGCCGTTTCTCCCCGGCGGCGCTGGAGCGTCTGCGTGCTTTTGCTGAGCAGATGCGCGTGCTGCGTGCCGGTTTGAGCGAGGATTTGGGTACGCTGCTGTACGAGATTGAGCGGACCATGCTGCTGGACATTGAGCTGGCGGTCCGCCCGGGTACCGACCCGCTGGGTTCGCGTGCGAACCTGGACGCTTTCCACGAGGTTGCCGCCGCCTACGGCATGTCGGCGCCGCGTATTAACGCGATGATTTACGCCGGTTCTGACGGCGTAAGCGCGGAGGAAGGCGATCCGGGTGCGCGCCGCTTCCTGCTGTCTTCGGGCGGCGTGAGCTACGTGATGGGCTTCCTCTCCTGGCTTGAACGTGCCGATGATGAGGAGAAGGGCCTGGCGCTGGGCGCTGTGGAGCCTGACCCGAACGCGGTGCAGCTGATGACCATGCACGCCGCGAAGGGCCTGGAGTGGGATCATGTGCTTCTGCCGGGTCTGTGCGGTAGCGCGACCGGCGGGCAGACCCCGAACCTGTGGCAGGTGTCGGCTAATGCGGCCCTGCCCTGGCCGCTGCGTGGTGACCGCGAGTACCTTCCCTCGATCCTTGAGACGGCGGAGGAAATTACCGCCTTCGAGAAGGCGAAGGACCTGGAAGACTACCTGGCCGAGCATAAGGATGATACCGCCGAGCATGCCGGCATGGAGGACCGCCGCCTCATGTACGTGGCGATGACCCGTGCCCGTAACCTGCTGGCGATGAGCGCCTACCGCTGGAAGAGCTCCGCTTCGCTGCCTCTGCCGGTGCAGCCCTTCTGGGAGGAGCTGCTGAAGATGCTTTTCAAGTCCCTCTTCGGTATGGGCACGCCCACGGTAGATGCGCCCTCCGTGCGCTTCGAAGAGACGATGGATACCCCCTGGGCGGCACCGCAGCTGGTCGGCATGGGCCTGTCGTACACGATGCCGAACCCCGCCGATAAGCGCAAAAAGGTGCACCTGAACCATGTGCGCCGCTGGGCTGAGCAGCTGGCGGAGTCGAAGTACCGCTTGGTTGAACCGGTGACCCTGGTGCACGGTACGGTCGTGGATCCCTCGAACCTGCCGCCCGCCCCCGATGAGGCGGCACTGCTGGAAGAGCTGGAACTCTACCCCGTAGACGCCGACGAGCTCACCCCCGTACAGGCGGAGGCGCGCGCGAACGCCCGGGCAACCTACGCCGAGCAGGTGCAACGCTACGCCTGGGCGCTGGTTGAGGCCATGGCTCCTGCCCTCGCGCAGGATTGGCAGCTGGCGGCTCCTTCCGTACGAGCACGCACGGTGGCGGAGAACTGCACCCGCCTGAACCTGCCGGTGCCCGAATGGATTATCGAAGCCACCGAGCGGGAGAAATGGCGTGAGGCGCAACCGCCTCAGCCCGGTTTCTCGCCCACGGTCGCGGCGGCGCTGCCGATTGAGGTGCGCGGCCAATTCGCCCAGAAGAACTACGAGGACAGGAACCCGAACCTGGGTGCGGTGCTGACCGCCATGTGGCCTTTTGACCCGCTGGAGCGCCCCGTGATTTGGCGTTGGGCGTCTGATGACGCTCTCACGCAGGGTACGAAGGAGGTGCTTCGCCGCGGCCAGCACGAGAACCTGCAACGTGAGATTGCGATTAACTCCTCGAGCCGTCGTGAGGCGGTGGAGCGTGCCGCCCTGGCGGTGGAGCTCGCCGTCGGTGAGGATGATCAGCAGCGGAGCGCAGAGGCTACAGCGGGGGAGGGCTCAAACCATCCTGCACCCGTGGCAAGCGGCGAGTCCACTATTCCCGAGTCGCTACGCCAGCAGGCGGTGGACTGGGAACGCGAAGCCGACCTGCTGCTGCTCATGATGGGTCAGACCGACCCGGTGCTGACCGAGCAGCTGCCCGGGCACCTGTCCGCTTCCACGTTCATTCGCCTGAGCGAGGACCCGCAGGGCACGGTGCATCAGCTGATGCGCCCGGTGCCTCAGCGTCCCTCGCGTGCGGCAACGATCGGTACGGCGGTGCACGCGCTGATTGAGGAGCACTTCGGGGTCGCGCCGACCGCCGACCCGTTGGAGGCACCCGAAGCGGAGGACACGGTGGGCGTTGACCTGCCGGGCTCCACCGCCTCAGCTTCTACCACCTCCGCCGCGCCCGCAGACCCCGCCGACCTGCAGGAACAGGCGCTGGGGGAGAGCTCCGACGAGTTCACCTTCGAGGATGCCTACGAGGAATCCGAGAGCGAGCTGGAAGCCTCCGTTCAGCGCCTCTGGGAGCGCTTCGCCAACAGCGAGTGGGGCAGCGATGAGTGGAAGGACCGCATCTGGGCGGTCGAGTATCCGGTCGAAACCCACATCGAGGGTCTAAGCCTGCGCGGCCGTATCGACGCGGTGTTCCGCACCGAGGACGAGGACGGCGAACGCTGGGTTCTGGTGGACTGGAAGAGCGGTTCCCGCCCGAAGATGGCGACCATGCAGTCTCGACGTTTCCAGCTTGGCCTGTACCGTATCGCGTTCTCCCGCATCATGGGCGTGGACCCGGAGCGTATCAGCACCGTGTTCGTGTACCTGGGCGGCAAGGGCGTTGCGGAGGTGTGGGATCACCAGATTCGCGGCGGCCTGCCCACGGAGGCGCAGCTGGCGAAGGTGATTCGTGAGGCGCGCAAGGGCTAAGCAACAAGGCTAAGCGGCAAGGCTAGGCGGCGGAGACATGCGCTCGCGCGTTAGCTTGAGCTATTAACCGCATACAGAAAAGCAGCTCACGGAGGCATTACGTCTCGTGAGCTGCTTTTCTGTGTGGACTTTTCGTGTTAACGGCAGAGGACGCCTCGTTACCCCACTGCATTAGGGTGATGAGGCGTCCTCAGCCGCTGAAGAACTATAGAGCTACTTCGTGCCCTCGCACGCTCCGGGAAAGAATCGCGCCGAACGACTGCCGCTCTCGCGGCCTCACTCGCGCCGCCGGCGCCCCGTGGGGTTTGCGTGCGTCTTTACTCTCAAACACAACCTCGAAAGTAACTCTATAGATTTCTGCCATCGGTGATTGGTTGCGCGGTGCATGAATCCGGCTCGGGTCTGACATGACCGGTCAGGGTCCCGTCCAATCTGTCTCCCCAATTTATCGCTGCCACGATATCAGCGCTGGTCAGTGCGCTATGGGGAGTGTGTCCGCTGGTATTCTCGCGGCACAGCAAAAGTATTCCAGGAGTTTTTGAAAAAATCTACAGGGTAAGTTTTTACCCTAAAATGCACTATTTTGAGCATAGTTCAAGGTGAAGTTGAGACTCTGTGGACTCCCGAGGTCAAAAGTTGGTTCATGTGGGTTTGTGGCGTATTTGCACCCGGGAAATATTGTGAATGGCGCCTTTAGCGCACCTTCAAGTCTCAGCCTTAATCTGAGTCATTCATGCACAAAAATGCAAAACTGGTGCTCAAAAGGTGAGGGGAAACACTTAAAGAAATTTCGGCAAAAAGCCCACTAAAGCCCCTCCACTAGCCCTTATAGGCATCATCCCGTCGGTTTGACAGACAGTTAGTGACAGACAGTCAGGAGAGCTGGTTTCACCGGGCGCGAGTCAGCGGATATACAACCCAGTAGGTACGGTTCAGCCCCGCAGTGCAGTACTGCGGGGCTGAACTGAAAACCTAGCTGAACTGAAAACCTATGCGGCAGGTAGAAACCTAACCAACTACTCGGCAGGGCCGACCAGTGGGCCGACCTCCTCCTGTCCGAGCAGTTCGCCGGAGGCACGCAGGTCGTCCTGAATGTCCAGGAGCATGGACACCGCGTGGGTTGCGCCGTCGCGGTCGCCAACCTCCACGGTGTGGGTGAGCCACTGGGCGATCGCGAACTCTGCGTAGAAGTTCGCGCGCTGCGCCAGGTAGGCGTCGGGCAGCTGCGGCATCTGCTGGCGGTACACCTCGATTGCCTCGTCGGTGAAGTCGATGTCCTGGCAGGAGTACAGCCACGCGAAGTCCTGCGCGGGGTCGCCCACGTGCACATCGGACCAGCCGGTGACCTCCACGATGCGCGCCGTCGAGGGCGTTACGTGCAGTACAAGGTTCTCGGCGCCCATGTCACCGTGGACCACGCGCGGGCGGAACTGCCACATGGGTCCGGGGGAGAGCACGGTACGCCAGTGCGCGAGCAGGTCGGCGGGCACCTTGCCGGTTGCAGCGGCACGTTCCAGCTCGGCGTTCTTGCGCAGGCGAATCTGCTCCGAAGAGTAGGAGGGCAGATCGGCTTCGTAAATGATGTCTTCGGGCATCACGTGCAGGGTCGCGATGTCCTTGGCGATGATGGACGCCAGGGAGGGGCGGTTCGCCGCAACTTCGCGGCGGCTCAGCTCGGCGAGCTGGTCTACGTCGTAGATGGTGCCGGGGATGTGCGTGTACACGAACACGTTGCCGCCCGCGTAGGGCACGGTACCGGCGACGGTGGGTACGGCGAAGGGCAGTCGTGCGCGCAGGCCGGGGCTGAACGACTGCAGGATGAGGTGTTCAGCTTCAAGACGCATGCTGGCGTCGGGGCGGCGCGGGGCGCGCACTCGCCAGCGGCGACCGGTGGAGTCGGCGATGATTGCCGAGTCGAAGTCGTCGCTGTCTTCGCGGACCGGTTCGGCGCCGACGGGGTAAATCCCGGGCACTCCGGCGGAGACGATGGCTGCTAGCTGAAGGGGAGATAAAGTCACGGGTTAAGGTTACCAAACCAATGTGTGCCGTTTAGTAGTTTTTGGGATCTTTATGCCAAGTGGTGAAGATACATGTGGACAAGCCTAAACGTGCTCGCCTGCGCTGCCTGTTGAGCTTCTACTTGCCCACTCCAAAAGAGGCGGGTTCCTCACGCTCTGAATGAAAGCAACAGCTAAGAAGCCGCGGCGGGTCTGGAGAACACCGTCTGGGAGAATACAATGAAAGACCGGCTATTACCGCCTCGCGCGCCCGCATATCCATATGTCCAGCGCGAGCGCCTGCCGCCTGCCCGTACCGCCCGCCTTACTGATGGAGCATTATGACCGCCACACCTCAGCAGCCTCAGCATATGATCTCCGCAGACGATATTCTTGCCGGGCTTGACCCGGATCAGCGTGCGGTCGCCACCGAGCTGGACGGCCCCATGCGTGTGCTCGCCGGTGCCGGTACCGGTAAGACCCGCGCGATTACGCACCGCATCGCCTACGGTATTGCGATTGGTCGCTACCAGGGCCCGCGCGTGCTTGCCCTGACCTTTACCCTGCGTGCTGCGGAGGAGATGCGTACCCGCCTGCATCAGTTGGGTGCGCACGGCGTGCAGGCGCGTACTTTCCACTCGGCGGCGCTGCGTCAGCTGGTGTATTTCTGGCCGCAGGTGGTGGGCGGTACGTTCCCGTCCATCGTGCAGAACAAAGCCTCGCTCATTACGGAGGCGGCGAACCGTCTGCGCATCAGCACGGACCGTTCCCTGCTGCGTGATTTGGCGTCGCTGATTGAGTGGGCGAAGGTTCAGCTGCTCACCCCGGACACCATCATGCAGCGTTTGAGCGAGAAGCAGCTGCCCTCGGCGATTACCCCGCAGAATATGCAGCGTATTTTCCAGGCGTACGAAGACCTCAAGGATGAGCGTAACCTCATCGACTTTGAGGACGTGCTACTGCTGACCATCGCCATGCTGGAGGAGGACGAGAAGCTCGCCGCGACCGTCCGCAACCAGTACCGCCACTTTGTGGTGGACGAGTACCAGGACGTTTCCCCGCTGCAGCAGCGTCTGCTGGATGTGTGGCTGGGCGGCCGCGACGATATTTGCGTGGTGGGCGACGCTTCCCAGACGATTTATTCTTTTACCGGCGCGACCAGCCGTTATCTACTGGATTTTCCGCGCCGGTACCGTGGCGCGCATACGGTGAAGCTGACCCGCGACTACCGTTCCCATTCGCAGGTGGTGGAGTTGGCGAACCGCCTGTTGGCGGCGCGTCGTCCGCATCCGGATTCGAGCCCGCATTCGTGGGCGCCGCCGCTGGAGCTGATGTCTCAGCGCGGCCCCGGCGTGGATGTGGAGTGGTTCGGCTACGCGGACGACGAGCAGGAGGCCGCCGGCATTGCCGAGGATATCCGCGACCTGATCGAGAAGGACGGCGTGCCGCCTTCGGAGATCGCGGTGCTGTTCCGCACGAACGCGCAGTCGGCGGCGATTGAGTCTGCTCTGGCTGCCGCCCACATTCCGTACCAGCTGCGTGGCGCGGAGCGTTTCTTTGAACGCCCCGAGGTCAAGCAGGCGATGCTTGCCCTGCGTGGTTCGGCAAAGTCCACGGACGGTACCGAGGACGTCACCCGCTACACCCGCGATGTGCTCGGCGGCCTCGGCTATAAGGAGGAGGGCCCCCTTTCGGGAGGCGCCACCCGCCAGAAGTGGGAGTCCCTCGCCGCCCTGGTGCACATGGTGGACATGATGGCGCAGAACCGTGAAGAGCAGCTTCAGGAGCACCGCGCGAACCCGCGCCCGGGCGTGCCCGAGCCGCTACCTTTGACCATGCACGAGGTCGTGGCGACTCTGAACCACCGTAGCGAATTCAATGACGCCCCGCAGGTCAACGGCGTAACCCTCGCCTCCCTGCACGCGGCTAAGGGTCTGGAGTGGGAGGCAGTGTTCCTGTGCGGCCTGAACGAGGGCCTCATGCCGATTACTTTTGCGACCACCCCGGATGAGGTGGATGAGGAGCGCCGCCTGCTGTACGTGGGCATTACGCGCGCCCGCAAGTACCTGTGGCTGACCTGGACGATGACCCGCACCGTGGGCGGCCGCGGTCAGCGGAAGCGTTCGCGTTTCTTGGATGATATTGATCCGGCGAAGCGCCGCCGCAGGGCTGAGAGCGCCGGCTCGTCGTATAGCCAGCCCCGCCGTTCGTCGAAGGGAAGAGGAGATTATGGCTCAGCGTTTTAAGCGTGAAATTCTGCCCGCCACCGAGGATCGCCCGCAGATTGAGCTGGTCCGCTCGGCGCGCCGCACCCGCACCATCAGCATGCAGCGCGACGGGGAGGATGCGCACGGCAACCCCGCCTACCGCCTGCTCATTCCCGCCGCGAGCACGAGCGAAGAGATTGACGAGCATATTGCCCGCCTGCTGCCGCGCATTCAGCGTCGTGCCGCCCGCCGTGAACGTGCCACGCAGCTGACGGTCACGGACGAGTACCTGCGCTCCCGCGCCCTGCACCTGGCGCAGAAGCATCTGCCGGAGCTGGTTGCCTCGGGCAGGCTGGAGAAGCTGTCGATTCGTTGGGTGAGCAATCAGCGTCAGCGCTGGGGCTCGGCAACCTACGCGAACACGCAGATCCGCATCTCCTCGGAGCTGCAGGGCGTACCCGAGTACGTGCTGGATTCGGTGATTCACCACGAGCTCTGCCACCTGATCCAGCCGAATCATTCGGCGGCGTTCCGTACCCTGGAGGCGCGCTACCCGCAGCTGCTGCGGGCGCAAGCCTACCTGGAGGGGTACGCGCTGGGGCGCTCGCGGGCTGAGGGCGAGCGCGGCGAAAACAGCGCCGGCTAAAGCATCGCTGAAAACCTATCAACCAAAACACTTGAGCGGGGGTGGCTTGTACATTCACAAGCCACCCCCGCTCGAGGTGTCAGCTATTTACTTTTCTTCGGGCGCGTCGCCGAAGCCGCCGTCCAGCAGCTTCTGCAGCTCCGAGTCGAAGTCCACGTCGTCCAGGCTGATTTCGTTCATGCGCGCATCGTATGCGGTGAAGTCTTCCAGCTCGGCGGGGGTGGGCAGGGTCTCCGGGGTGTCCCAGAGGCCGTCGCGCGCCTCAATGCCGTGGGAGTTTTCGTACCAGCGCCAGAACTGCTGTGCCTCACGCACCAGGCGCGGGCGCAGTTCCAGACCGACCAGGTTCTCGAAGACCTGCTCGCTGGGGCCACCGTCGATGCGGCGGCGCGCCATGATTTCGGTCAGCTGCGGTGCCTTGGGCAGGTTGCGGGTCGCGTCCTCGGTGACGACGGATACCCAACCTTCGATGAGTGCGAGCAGACCCTCCAGGCGCTGCACCGCCAGTTCCTGGTCTTCGGTGCGCTGGGGGCTGAACATGCCGCCTTCGAATGCTTCCTGTACGGCGTCGGGGTTGCTCATATCCACCTGGGATGCGGCGTCCTGCATGCGGTTCATGTCCACGCGAATGCCGCGGGCGTAGCGCGCCACGAGCTGAACCAGGTCTTCACGCAGCCAGGGGTTTGCCTTGTGCAGGCGAATCAGCGCGGATTCACGCACGGCAAGGTAGAGCAGAACCTCCTGCGGGGGCACCTCGATGCTCTCGGCGAGCTGTTGGTAGCCGTTGGGCAGCAGCGCGGAGGAACCGGGTGCGAGGGGGAAGCCCACGTCGGTGGAGGAGTACACCTCGCCGGCGAGCTGCGCGAGCGCCTGCGCCATCTGCGCACCAAAAATCACGGAACCAATGTTGTTCAAGAAGCCGCTGTTGAGGATCTGAGAGATCTCTTCGGGCACGTCTTCGGGTGCGCCGGGCATGACCATGGACTGGGTGACTTCGGCTGCGACCGGCTCGACCATTTCGCGCCAGGAGTCGAAGGAATGCTCAACCCATTCCGCCTTGGACCACGCCTGTACCGGGTGGTTGTGGCGCTCAATGGTGGTCACTGCGTCCAGCCAGAGGTCGGCGAGGTTCGCCGCGTCTTCTACGGCACGCTTGAGGTTTTCGGGTACGGAGGGGTCTTCACCCATGGATGCGAGCATCTGGCGGGTCTGGTTCTTCACGTTATCCCAGTTCACGCCGCTGGGGCTGTCGGATGCGCCCGCGCCGGAGAACATTGCCTGTACCTGCGCGAACATGCTCTGCATCATGGCGGGGTCGAAGCTCATGCCCATGTTCTTCAGGTCTTCGGGGTCGATGCTGATGCCGAAGGGGTTCTGGCCGCCTTCGCCGAAGAGCGCGCCGAAGGGATTCTGTGCGTTGTTGGAGGTGCCCTTGCCGCCCTGGCCGGTTGCCCCTGCGGAGGGATCGAAGCCCTGTTCCTGCATCTTCTTAAGGAATTCTTCGAGGGGGTCGCGCTCGTTGGAGGCGCCGCCGGTGGGGTTCTCAGACATGTAGAAGCCTTTCGTAATCCGGGGGTGGGCGCAACTGGCCCGCTCGCTGTCCAGCCTACCGATTTTTGCTGAGAATTTCCCGCGCTATTGCTGTGGAGGCGGGTTAATCAGCTGAGGGCTCACAAGCTTGTCTTTGGGGTCGGGTTTTGGGAGCTTTTTCGTGCCGCTGTCACCGTCGGGTGCTGACACAGCGCGGCGCGGGTCAGAGCGTGAACGCCTCCTGGTTGCTCTATTTTTAGCGGGGTGACGGCGCCTGCGCGCGTGTTGAAAAGCAGGTTTATCCGGTACTGTAGAAACCATGACTAAGTCCACCCCTGATGCTGAGCAGCAGCCGAACGCCGCCTCCGCGAGCGTGAAGAGTAATGAGAAGGCGGCTAAGCGCCGTTCGCGTTTTGCGCCGCGCCGCGTGAACTTGCGTTCGGTGAGCGCTGTGGCGACGTGCGCCCTGCTGGCTGGTGCTTTTGTTCTGCCCAGTTCCTATGTGAAGGAGGGCCCCGGCCCGCTCTTTGACGTGCTCGGAACGTACCAGGAGAAGGACGTCATTGAGATTTCTGGCGCGCCCAGCTATAAGACGTTCGGCAAGATGAACATGACCACGGTGTCGGTTTCGGGTGGTCCCTACACTGAGCTGTCCGGTGCGGAGGCGTTCTACGGCTGGTTGGCGTTTGACGGTAACCGCAGCCTCGTGGTGCCGACCGATGCCCTGTACCCGCACGTGAGCCATGAGCAGGCGACGGCGGCGACCGGCGCGCAGATGGCTGATTCTCAGACTCAGGCGAAGGTCGCGGCGATGCGCCAGCTGAAGATGGCGGTGACCGAGAAGGTTCAGGTGCTTTCCACGGTGGAGGGTTCCCCGGCGGCGAGTGCGCTGAAGGCTGATGACCGCATCGTGAAGGTGGGGGAGAAGCAGATTGAGACCCTCACCGATGTTCCGAAGGCGGTGAACGCCTCGAACGGTTCGCCGATTGACGTGACCGTGGAACGTGACGGCAAACAGCAGACCTTTAAGCTGACCCCGGTTCGTTCCAGCGACAATAGCCGCTGGATTCTGGGCGCGGGTTTGAAGCAGAGCTATGACCTGCCGGCACACGTGCAGTACAACCTGGACGGTGTGGGCGGCCCGAGCGCGGGTCTGATGCTGGCGCTGGGCACGGTCGATAAGCTCAGCGAGGGTACCCTGCTCGCCGATGAGGACGCCGGAGGCGACCCGTACCGCAGCTACATTTCGGGTACCGGCACGATTGACGCGAACGGTAAGGTCGGCGCGATTGGCGGCATTAAGTACAAGATTTTGGCGACGGGCCGTTACGGTGCGCGTTACTTCTTGGCGCCGAAGGAGAACTGCGATTCGATTGTGAAGATGCAGGCGCAGGACCCCGACCTGTTCAACTACTATCACGCCGGTCAGGTGCGCGGCACGATGGTGGTTGTGCCGGTGTCGACCCTGGATGAGGCGGTGAAGACGGTGGAGGCGATTAAGTCCGGCACCCCGGATGATTCCCTGCCCCGCTGCGGTTCCTAACATAACGTTTCTCTCCGCGAGATTCTCACCCGTATAGCGCAGAATAGCCCCGGTACTTTACGGTACCGGGGCTGTTCTGCACCCTATTCTCTGTCCTCGTCTGCGTCTCCGTAATCCTCGCCAGCACCTCTCACCTCAGCATTTCGCATCCCAAAACCTCTCAACCCGGTCATATTTCGCCCCGAGCTTCTACGAGGTTCTGCCCTTCCGCGTTACCTCTGAGATACTTAAAGGCAGTTATTTTCTCTGAACGTATGATGAGCGAGGAATTGTGTCTGAGTCGACCAATAACACCGCGCATCCCAAGCCGAAGAAGTCAACGCCTAAGCGTCGTAGCCCCCTGCGGGTGACGATTGCTGTGGTGGCGGTGCTCATTGCTGCTTTTGTGGGTGCGTCCCAGGTGTACACGGACTGGCTGTGGTTTGATCAGCTGGGTTATAGCACCGTGTTCACTACCCAGATTTTGTTGAAGGCAGCCGTGTTTGTGGTGGCTGCCGTGGTGATTGCTGTGCCGCTGTGGGCTTCGATGTCCTACGCGGTCCGTCATGCTGATGTGGCGCCGGCGTCCGAGAAGAAGCCGCAGGAGGCGCCGAACCCGAATCAGAGCGTGCCGACGAGCGGCACGGATGCTGCCGAGCAGATGCTGCGTGACGTGTTTGGTCAGCAGCGTGCTGAGGAGAGCATGCGCCGCTACCGCGAGAGCGTGGATAAGGCGCGTAAGGTTCTGCTGGTTGCGGTTCCGCTGCTGTTGGGTCTGTTCATTGCTTCGGCGACGATGACTCAGTGGAGCACCGTCGCGCTGTTCTTCAACCAGCAGTCCTTCGGTAAGACTGACCCGGAGTTCGGTCTGGATTACGGCTTCTTCCTGTTTGCGTTGCCGTTCTTCCGCATGGTGGTGACTCTGCTGACTTCCGCTGTGGTGCTGTCGGCGCTCGCGGGCGTGTTCATGCACTACTTCTACGGCGGTATTAAGGTGCAGCCCGGTGGCGTGAGCACTACCGTGGCGTTCCGTCGTCACGCTGCGATTGTGGTGGCTGCGTTTTTGCTGACTCGTGCGGTGAGCTTCTGGCTGGATCGTTATTCGTCGACTCAGCAGCAGGTGGGCCGCTGGGCTGGCGCCATGTACACGGACGTGAACTCGTCGATCCCGGTGAACGCTATTTTGGCGATTTCTGCGCTGCTGGTGGCTGTCATGTTTGTGGTGGCGGCTTCGATGAATCGTTGGCGTTTGCCGTTGATTAGCACCGCGATGCTGGTGATCGTTGCTCTGGTTGCTGGCGGCCTGTACCCGTGGATTGTTCAGCGTTTCCAGGTGGTTCCGAATGAGCAGGGTGCTCAGTCGAAGTTCATTCAGCGCAATATTGATGCGACCCGTTACGCGTACGGTCTGGACAAGATTGAGACCACTCCGTATGACGCGACGATTGATACCCGTGCCGGTGCGTTGAGCTCTTCGAGCGCGACCATTGCGAATATCCGTCTGTTGGATCCGAATGTTGTGTCCTCGGCGTTTGCGCAGATGCAGCAGTTCCGCCCGTACTACCGTTTTGATTCGCAGCTGTCGGTGGACCGCTACGCGGTGGGTAACACCACGCAGGATACGGTGTTGGCGGCTCGTGAGCTGAACCCGGCGCAGACGAGCGGCGATTCTTGGTATAACCGCCACGTGGTGTACACCCACGGTTACGGTGTGATTGCCGCGTACGGTAACCAGGTGGATTCTGCGGGTAACCCGAAGTTCTTGCAGTCCGGCATTAAGGCGACCGGTACCCTGAGCGAGGACTATGAGCCGCGTATTTACTTCGGCATGAGCTCGCCGGAGTATTCGATTGTGGGCGGTAAGGGCGACACCCTGGAGCTGGACCGTCCGCTCTCTGCTGAGGAAACCAACTCCTCCGATGCGAAGTACACTTTCGCCGGTTATGGTGGTCCTCGCGTTGATTCGCTGCTGGCTCGCCTGTCCTACGCGATTAAGTTCCAGTCCTCTGACATTCTGCTTTCGGATGCGGTGCGTGAGGGTTCGCAGATTCTGTACGAACGCAACCCGCTGGATCGTGTGCGTAAGGTGGCGCCGTACCTGAGCGTGGATTCTAAGCCGTATCCGGCGATTGTGAATAACCGCGTGCAGTGGATTGTGGATGCTTACACCACGAGTGACCAGTTCCCCTACGCGCAGGGTAGCTCCCAGGATGCGGCAACCGCTGCGGGTGCTCAGCGTTCTAACTCGGTGAACTACATCCGTAACTCGGTGAAGGCTACCGTGGACGCGTATGACGGTTCGGTGACCCTGTACGCGTGGGATGAGGAGGATCCGGTGCTGAAGGCGTGGCAGGGTGTTTTCCCTGGCACGGTGAAGAGCTACCGTGAGATGAACGCTTCGCTGATGAGCCACGTGCGTTACCCGACTGACATGTTCAATATTCAGCGCACCATGCTGAATAAGTACCACGTGACGAACGCGAATAGCTTCTACGCCGGTGACGATGTCTGGTCGATTCCGAACGACCCGACTAATGATCGTAACCAGCCGATTTCGCCCTACTACCTGTCGCTGCAGATGCCCGGTGATTCTCGTGCGCACTTCTCGTTGACGACCACGTTCATTCCTCAGCAGAGCGATTCGAACTCTCGTAACGTGATGTACGGCTTCCTTGCCGCTAATGGTGATGCCGGTACCGGTAAGGACGGCGAGCGTAGCCCCGATTACGGCAAGCTGCGTCTGCTGGAGTTGCCGCGTTCTTCGGTGGTTCCCGGCCCCGGCCAGGCTCAGAATATTTTCAACTCTGATGCTGAGGTATCGAACCAGCTGAACCTGCTGCGCCGCGGTTCGTCTGAGGTTATTAACGGCAATATGCTGACTCTGCCGGTGGGCGGCGGCATGTTGTACGTTCAGCCGGTGTACGTGCAGTCGAGCGGTGACGCTAAGTACCCGCGTCTGCAGCGTGTGCTGGTGAGCTTCGGCGATAAGGTCGGTTTCGCTCCGACTCTGGAGGAGGCGCTGAACCAGGTGTTCGGTGGTTCTTCGGGTGCGAAGCTGGACGGTTCGGCGGCTAGCCCCTCGGCTTCTGCCTCCGGCTCCTCTGGTTCTTCGGGTGCTTCGACCGGAGGTTCTTCGGCTTCGCAGTCTTCGGAGCTGAAGCAGGCTCTGACGGATGCCTCGAAGGCGATGACCGATGCTGATGCGGCGATGAAGAAGGGCGACTGGGCTGCCTACGGTGAGGCTCAGAAGCGTCTGGAAGCAGCCGTGAAGAAGGCTCTGGAGGCTGAGGAGGCGCAGAGCACGGCGTCCGCTAAGGCTTCTGCATCGGCAGCGCCCAGCGCCTCGGCGGCTCCGAGCGCCTCTGCAGCTCCCAGTGCCGCGGCTTCTGCAAGCGCCCCCGCAAGCGCGAAGCCCAGCGCCAGCGCCTCGGCTTCTCGCTAAGACTAAGAGGCTAAGCCTAAGAGACAGCGGGGGAGTAGCCCATACCGGATGCTCATGGGTCTAGCGTCCTCGCTCTAGATCCGGGGCCTGCACTGGATACGGCTCCTACCGACTAGCTCTAGCGGTCTCTGCGGGAACATCTCTGCGGGAACGGGGTGGAAGTGATTCACTTCCACCCCGTTCCTGTATGTTCTACCCCTGGCACTGCCCCGTAGCCCCTATTCCTACCCAACTGCTTTCTACCCAACAGCCCCTATTTTTGTGTGCTTGGTTACAAATCGCGTTTTTGGCTTGCATGCCCGGTTTGGGGTCTGTATAGTTGTATGAGTCGCCGCGGGGTGGAGCAGTTCGGTAGCTCGCCGGGCTCATAACCCGGAGGTCGCAGGTTCAAATCCTGTCCCCGCAACCAGAAAAACCCGGTATCTCAACGAAAAGTCGCTGAGATACCGGGTTTTGTTTTGCCCTGACGAGACCGAATCCCTATGTTATTCCCTACCTTTCAGCCAAACTCAGGCCCGTCGTCGAGGTGGGGGGAGGGGGGACTATCACCCAACATCGAGGACTATCATCCAACGCCCCTTCGGGGCGTATGACTATCTTCGCTCGTGCATGATCTCGTGGGAGGGAGGTTGCAGAGGAGGATTTTCACCGCCTAATCGGCGTTGATACCGGCTGTTTACCGCCTGAAAATGCAAAAGCGGTATAGCATTTTCCCTCGTATCTCAACCGAATCCCAACCCTTTACCGCCTTCACCGCCTAAAACCGAAAACTTTTATATATACACACGCATATGTAGGAAGATGAACACTCGCGTGTACACTTTTTAGAAATTAGGCGGTAGAGGCGGCAACACACCATGTTTTGACTGATATACCAACGTTTTCGATATACCGCTTAGCCTCAAACAGGCGGTAACTAAGTTGAAAGAGTAGCGTCCCGCATAGTGGTGTAACCGTGTGGTGATCGGCCCGTTGCTTGTGATGGGTGCGGTCACCGTGTGATCCTTCGAGAAAGCTCTTCTACTTCTGACTCGAAATGATTTGGAGGCACAACGATGACCGCTCCTCATATTATCGACCCTGCTGGCATGCTTGGCGAGGCGTTGTCCCAGGCATCCCCAGATTTGATGCGTTCCTTGCTCCAGCACGTCATTAACGCGTTGCTATCAGCGGACGCTGATGCGGTGTGCGGGGCCCAGTGGGGTCAACAAGATCCGCAGCGTCACACCAGGCGCAACGGGTATCGCTACCGGCCCCTGGACACCAGGGTCGGCACCATCGACGTGGCGATCCCCAAGCTGCGCTCAGGCACCTACTTCCCAGAATGGTTACTGCAACGGCGCAAACGCTGTGAAACCGCGTTGATCACAGTGGTCGCTGACTGCTACCTGGCAGGAGTATCCACGCGCCGTATGGACAAGCTCGTCAAAACCCTGGGGATCACAGGACTGTCCAAGTCCCAGGTCTCACGGATGGCAACAGACCTCGACGAACACGTGGACCAGTTCCGCAACCGGTCCCTCCACGATGCCGGGCCTTTCACCTTCGTCGCCGCTGACGCACTGACCATGAAAGTACGCGAAGGAGGACGCGTCGTCTCGTGCGCGGTTCTGGTTGCCACCGGAGTCAACAATGACGGACACCGCGAAGTGCTGGGGGTGCGCGTGTCCACCAGCGAGACCGCTCCAGCCTGGAAGGAGTTCTTCGCCGACCTGGTCGCCCGAGGCCTGACCGGCGTGCGCCTGGTCACCAGTGATGCCCATCTGGGCCTGGTTGAGGCCATCGCCGCCAACCTACCCGGAGCCACCTGGCAACGATGCCGTACCCACTACGCCGCTAATCTCATGTCCGTCACCCCCAAAGCACTATGGCCCGCTGTCAAAGCGATGCTGCACTCGGTGTATGACCAGCCCGACGCGGCATCGGTCAACGCTCAATACGACCGGCTCTTGGACTACGTCCACGACAAGCTCCCCGCCGTGTGTGATCACCTCGATCAAGCCAGGGCAGACGTCCTCGCGTTCGCGTCCTTCCCCACCGGGGTGTGGACCCAGATCTGGTCCAACAACCCCAACGAACGCCTCAACCGCGAAATCCGCCGCCGCACCGACACCGTGGGAATCTTCCCCAACCGACAAGCAATCATCCGCCTAGTCGGAGCCGTCCTCGCCGAACAAAACGACGAATGGGCCGAAGGCCGACGCTACCTCAGCCTCGACATCCTCACCAAATCACGACTCACACCACAACCCACCGGGCAGGAGGACACCCCACTCCAACTCAGCGCATAACCCAACCCGAAGGACACAAAACGATTACACCACTCCACAGGACTTGACCTGAGCAAGAGCACGTTCTACAATTGACGCATAAGTTCGAGGAGGTTCGCATGACCGCTTACGACCACTCGTCGGGGTACACCTACGGCACCGATGCCGTCCCCACGTCTCCGCTCACACTCGAGGATCTACGCCAGATTGAGGCCGCCGCGCACGTCCAGCCCGGTGACGCAGAGCTGCTCGCGCGAGCAGAACCCATCCTGGCGCCGCATGCCATGGAAATGGTCGACACGTGGCGCGGGATTTTGGCTCAAAAGACCTACCTGGCAGCACATTCCGCGCATCCGGATGGACAGCCGAACCCCGAGTACGCGCAGGCGTCAAAGCCCCGATTCGCCCAGTGGATCATCGACATGTGCACGCGCGAGCGGGATCAGGCGTGGTTGGACTACCAGTACCTGATCGGAGCTCGACACATGACCGAGGCGAAGAACGCGGCGGATGGGGCGGACTCGACGCCATTCGTGCCTCTGCGCTACGTGCTCGCCTTCATCGCGCCGACTGTGGAGGTCGGGCACCGTCTCCTGGCGGAGGGCTTCGAGGGCGCAGAACTGGACGCTGTCCGTGACGCGTGGACTCGCGCTGTGACTGTCGCCGTGACAGTGTGGGCGTATGCCTACCGCGATCACCCCGAGCAATTCTGATCCGGCGCTCGCCACCTACGACTCCCCCATCGGCCGCCTCACGCTTGATAGCGGTGTATTCGTCTTTCGCACTCTCTGACTGCTCTCCCTGGAAGCCTCAGTGGCTTCCAGGGAGAGCTTTCTTTCTGGGTTATAGGACACTACGTGTTGCTGGTTGGGTGACTTTTCGGCTTTCTGGTGCGGGAAAGTCACTCTTTCAGTTGGTCGTGTTTGCCTCGTTCCTGTGAATACTGCATCGTGCTCTGTGTGTGGCTGCCCCATGATCCGTCACGGTAAGAAGTCAACAGGAGGTCCTTTGAAGATCGCGGTGGTAGAAGTCCGCTCATCATCAAGGACCTCGACCTCTACCCACAACCCCCGACCAATACCTGGTCACCCACACTAGTACCACCCAAACGAGGCAGGTACACGCTAGAGGACCGCGTTGCCGTCCACCGCTGCTGCATCGACCTAACCCTGCTCCAAATGGCCACAGGGCTGCGCGTAAGCGAAGCAAGAACTCTCATGTGGGACGACATCATCACCGACGACCAAAACCGCCCAGCGTGCATTATTCGGGCTGAAAACGCCAAGACAGGCACCACCCGCGTCGCGGCTCTCGTCGAGCCTGCGGTCTATGAGCACCTTACCCGTAGACGAGATGAAGTCGGTGGAGCCTACGTTGTGGGCGCACCGCTCAACCCAGACACCGAGTGGGACAGATACAACGCTCAGAAGGCTCTCAAGGCGTTCTATAAGGATCTGGCTCGCGACTGCGGAGTGCCTCTGCTGGAGACCCACCGCACCCACGTCTGGAGAACCACCCTCAACACCATGTACCGCACGGACGTAGACGCGCTACTGCGTGCTCGAACGCTCGGCCACTCGGTCGATGTGAACGCACAGGCATACTCAGACCTGTCAGACCTCACAACGCTGTACGAGGCAGCCCGAGCACGGCGTAGGGAGGAAAGGTAGTCCCTACCTTATTCCCTATCTTTCGTGAGGATATGCCGGTAACTTCAAGTATCTTTAGGGAAGGATAAGGGGACGGTTACCGCACAATATCAACGATTACTTGGCTGTATCTCACTGTTTCATTAAAAAGAGATGCAGACCCCGGAGGTCGCAGGTTCAAATCCTGTCTCCGCAACGGATAACTCCCGATAGCTTAGCTATCGGGAGTTTTTTTATTCCCTAAAACCCGTACTCCCGCCGACCTGTCTCCTTCTGCTGTCCTCCCGTCACCTTCCGACCGCCGGTCTGCCTTCTTTCGCCACCTTCCTGCACCTTTCCTGTCGGCGACCTGTCTTCATTTGCCGCCTACTTTTCTTCTTCTTGTGCTACCTTTCTGCCGCCTGCTGGGCGGCTTTCTTTATATCTCCTGCCTCTCCGTATCTCCTGCCTTCTGTAATCTGCGGAGGGGGTCTTCTGAACCTTGTCGGGGCGGTGCTTCGGGGAGACTGATGGGGGGGGGCAGCCTGCTGCCCCTTCCGGGGTGCTTGAGGTGGATCTTTCGGCCTCTCGAAACCCCTCTTGAAACCTCCTCACGGAATTTCATAGAACCGTCGTGAAAGTACCCTGGACTGGTTTCGGAACGTCTCCCGATGCGTCTTTCGAGGTATTCCTCAGTCCGTCTATCGGGGCTTCAAGCGGGTGTGCCCATGGGGGTGGTGGAGTCACTTCCGAGCGGTTGCTGGAGGGTGGTTACGCCTTCTTGAGACGCTGCTTTTGAGCTCCTTGAAAGGGGATCTGAAAGGGGTCCTGAAGGGGGCTCTGGGGCGGGTCTCAAGAGCGTGATGAGGGGTCCGATAGGATGCCTGGGTGGGGGAGTGGCGAGGGGGCTGTTTTTGCCTCAAAGTGCATTCTCAAAGTGGAATATGCGAAAGGTGCCTATATTCCGGGCTTGGAAATCACCCGTTTTGCCCCGGAATTCCGCGGTTTTTGGCAAAAATTGGGCTTCGAGTGCAACAATTCACTCTGAAAGTGATTGTAATCACATACGAAACATTCAAGTTAATTGTAGAGTTTTTTGAAACTCTTTCAAAAAACGCTCAAAAACCCCGGAAAATCAAGGAAAAATAGCCCATTCAACCTCTACTTGAGGGTGATTCAAGTTAAACTAGAAGCTTAGAAAAAGCTCTTGTTAAGATTGAATCTTGTTCGATACCCAAAAATAGCCCCAAAAAACCGCTGGAAAAGGCTTTTTGACCTGGTAGCTTTGAGTACGTGGTCACCGCGGTCCGCCGCGTAGCTCTCCGAAATGAATACTGCAGCCCTCCATCACATGAGGACGTCCCCGCAACACACACGGGACGGTTACTGGACTTGCTCCATGCGGCATCACATTCGCAGGCCGACCGCCTATAGGCTTCTCACCTATAGACCACCTATCACTCAACCACTCTCGGGCGTCCGCGCCCCACGAAACACCAACAACGAGGACAACCCATGGCACTTCGCCCCCGCACCGTTAAGGCTGGCTCTCTCGCAGCCATCGCCGTACCCTCCGTGCTCGGTAGCACCCTGGTAGCACCCGCTTCCGCATTCGCACCCGTCGTTCAGGACATCCCCGGCGCAGCTACCCAGGCTCCGAAGTCCCTGTTCACCTCCACCGTGCAGCCCACCCTCTCGCAGGTTGCTGTGCAGATCCGCCAGCAGGCAGAACAGGCAAAGCAGACTCAGCAGGCTCCCGCAACGACCGCGGTTCAGCCCATCCAGAAGACCTACACTGCTCAGGCGACCCAGGCTGCTCAGCCCGCACAGGCTACCCAGGCGGCATCCGGTGTGGCGGCAACCCGCACCAACCAGACTTTCCTGTCCTACACCTCCCCGGCTGGTACCACCTCGCAGTACCACGTCTACGCTGAGGGTGTGGACTTCTCCAAGCCCGTTGGCGTGGTCTTCTACTTCGACGGCGACTACTGGCGCAACGACCAGTCCAAGGTCTACGACCCCTCCGGTGAGCTGGCTCAGATGGCTGCATCCGCAGCGGCACAGAACATGCTGTTCGTGCCCGTCATCTCCCCGGACGCCAACCGTTACGATGCTGGCGTGACCTGGTGGGAAGACATGGAGCGTAACGGCGAGTTCTTCCGCTCCTTCGCATCCTCCTTCATCGCGGCTAACGGCGTGGACTCCTCCAACGTGTGGACCATGGGCTACTCCGGTGGCGCTGAGTTCATCACCTACGAGCTGAACACCAAGCCCCAGACCTGGCGCAACGGCGGCGGCTCCATCATGGTTGCCGGCGGCGGCCTGGACGAGGGTACCCCCTCGGCTGCGCTGAAGTCCCAGCCCATGTTCTGGTACGCAAACTCGAACGACGGCACCGGTGAGACCTACCCGCAGACCTGGAGCGCACGAGGCGCCGTTGAGGGCGGCTACAACGCCTACCGCAATGCTGGCTACACCAACGCTTCCGCGACCGTTCTGAACGGCTCGGGCCACTTCGACTACAACTTCTCCGAGATTCTGAGCAACTCGCTGACCAAGGGTAAGGCAACCGCCGCTCCCAAGGTCGAGCAGAAGGCTGAGCAGAAGTCTGAGCAGAAGCAGAACAACGCTCCTCGCGCCCGCACCATGAGCTCCGCAACCTACCAGAGCTACACCTCCCCGGCGGGTACCACCTCCCAGTACCACGTGTACGCGAACAACCTGGACTACTCCAAGCCTGTTGGCGTGGTCTTCTACTTCGACGGCGACTACTGGCAGCGTAACGAGTCCAAGGTCTACACCCCCGACGAGGGTATGCTCGCGGCAATGGGCAAGATTGCTAATGCCCGCAACATGGTCTTCGTGCCGATCATCTCCCCGGATACCAACGCATCCGGTGACGGCATCACCTGGTGGGAAGACATGAACACCAACGGTGAGTTCTTCCGCTCCTTCGCGAAGTCCTTCATCAACCAGAACAACCTGGACGCTTCTCAGGTGTGGACCATGGGCTACTCCGGTGGCGCTGAGTTCATCACCTACGAGCTGACCGACCACAACACCGCATGGCGTAACGGTGGCGGCTCCATCATGGTTGCAGGCGGCGACTCGGACGGCTCCGTGGACGCTGACGCAACCGCTAAGGGCTTGCCTATGTACTGGTGGGTTGGCGCGAATGACACCTCCGGTAACACCAACCCCGTCACCTGGAGCGCACGAGGCGCAGTCGAGTCCGGCTATAACGCATACCTGAGCGCAGGCTTCTCTAACGCCCGCGTGAAGCTGATCGACGGCTTCAGTCACCACGACTACGACCTGCCGCACATCCTGGCGTCCTCCCTGGACTTCGCCGGTAAGACCCCCGCGCTGGGCTACCGCGACCTGTCCGACTCGGACCCGAACTACAACGAGATCAGCTGGAACTCTGATAAGCGCATCATGCTCGGCTTCGCGGACGGTACTTTCCGCCCGAACGCATCGGTCAACCGTGCGCAGCTGGCAACCTACCTGTACCGCGTGGCTGGTCGCCCCGCAGTGAACGCACCGGCTGTTTCGCCGTTCAGCGACGTTCCGGTCAACCACCCCGCGTACAAGGAGATTTTCTGGCTGAGCCAGCAGGGCATCAGCGGTAGCGACTTCCGCCCCCTGGAGGCCGTCACCGAGTCCACCATGGCTGAGTTCATGTACCGTGCAGCTGGCTCCCCGGCACAGGCTCAGGGCGGCTACGCGTCCCAGGCTCTGGCGTGGGCTGCCTCCAACGGTATTGGTACCGGTTCCACCTCCAATGCTGCGGTCACCCGCTCCGCGATGGCAGGTTACCTGTACATCTACGCGAACTAAGGCTCGCATCCCCTAACGCATAAAGATCCGCCCCGTTCCTGATGAGTTCAGGAACGGGGCGGATCTTTATAGGTTTAGCTCAAGAAGCTATGCACTAGACCGGGCTTAGAGGGTCTGGGTGGGAGCTTCCACAGCCAGGGGAGCCGGAGCAGCCGGAGCGTTCTTTGCCTTCAGCGCGGCCAGGCGAGCGTCCAGCTCGGTCTCGCGCTCCATCTGGTCCAGGGTGTTGAACTGTGCGTCCAGGGAGGAAGCTGCCAGCTCCTGCTGACCGATGACGCGTGCCTCTTCGCGGCGAACCTTCTCTTCGAAGCGGCTCATCTCGCTGGTCGGGTCCAGAACGTCGAACGCCTTCAGAGCGTCGTTCACCTGGGTCTGAGCTGCTGCGGTCTTCTGACGTGCGGTCAGCTCATCGCGCTTGTACTTGACCTCTTCAAGCTTGGAGCGCATCTTCTCCAGGCCGTCCTTGAGCTGGTTGACAACCTGAGTCTGGGAAGCCAGCTGAGGCTCAACAGCCTGTGCAGCCTTCTCAGCCAGCAGCTGCTTGTTCAGAGCGATCTTAGCGAGGTTGTCGAACTTGTCAGCGTTGGCAACGTCGCCAGCTGCGCGGAATTCATCAGCCTTGTTAGAAGCTGCCAGAGCCTTGGTGCCCCATTCCTGAGCGGCCTTGACGTCCTCTGCGTGGTCCTTCTCGAGCAGACGCAGGTTGCCGATGGTCTGTGCTACTGCAGCTTCCGCCTCGCGGATGTTGTTGGTGTAGTCACGAACCATCTGGTCCAGCATCTTCTCCGGGTCCTCAGCTGCATCAATCAGAGCGTTGATGTTTGCCTTAGTGAGCTGTGCAATACGGCCGAAGATGGTCTGCTTAGCCATAATCTCCTACTTTCTGTTCACGGGCTGCGGGGGAGCACTACGCTCCTCGTGAGCCGTGCCCGTATAACTAATTATGTGGCAGATTTCTGGGTGCATGCTGTGAAAATGATGCACGCCTGATTTCTGCAACCTAAACTTTTGGTAAATTGCCTCGGGTGCTTTCCGACTGGGGAAGAAAGCGGTGAGGTAAGGCTACGCACCCCGCCGGTCAGACTGTAGAAAAATCTGCAGAAACCGACCGGCAGGACCGCCAGCACCGGCAGGACAGCCAGTGTGGAGGCGGTTAGAAGCTGCCGCCGTCACCGCCGCCGCCGCCCCAATCGCCGCCTCCGCTGAAGCCACCGCCGCCCCAGCTGCCGCCGCTACTACCGCCACTGCTGTGGCCGCCGCTGCTACCCCAGCTACTGGTGCCGGAGTTCATTGCGGTCATCAGAGCGCCCAGCAGCAGACCCTTCGCCAGGTCACCGCCGAAGCTACCGCCGCCGCGGTCGTTCTGGTTGTTGTAGTAGTTGCCGACCTCGCTCTGAGCGCGGTTCTGTGCGTCGGTTGCCTTCTGGATAGCCATGTTGGCTTCCTTCATGGCGTTCAGCGGATCCGAAGAAGCCAGGCGCTGAGCCTGACCCAGGTGACGCTCCGCCTCAGAAACAGCGGTCAGGGTCATCGGGCCCACCGCAGCGCGGCGGTTATTGATGTAGCTACGCGCACCGTTCACCGCAGCGTAGGCAGAACGCATCGTACGATCCAGGTTCTGCGAAGCCGCACGAGAACGCTCGCGGGTAGCACGCATATTCGTCATTGCCTTATCCAGCTCAGCGGAGAGCTGACGCAGCTGGTTCGCCAGAGTCAGCGGGTCATTCGGGCGAGCCGAAGCACTCTGGTTGACCTGGTTGAGTACCGCCTCCATACCGGCGGCGACCGCACCCAAATCATCGCGACGCTGAGAAGCAGCGAGGCTCTTTGCCTCCGCCACGTCACGCTGAATGCTCAGCAGATCGGTGCTCAGACCCAGCTGAGCCTGCTCCAGTTCCTGCGAACGGGCATGCACAGCTGCACCCAGCGCCTGAATCTGCGAGGCGGCTTCCTCGGCGGTGCGCAGGTGAGCGACCGCCTCCGAACGTGCCGTAGCAACGGTCGCCTGAGCCTTCTCAACCTCAGCGGCGCACAGCACCATGTTCGACTCCAACAGGGTAGGAGTCTTGGAGATGGGCTCCAGAGCGCTGGGCAGGTAACGTTCCTTCAACGCGCGGTACTGGGCGGCAATCTCTTCCACCGAGGCACGCAGCTGCGGCAGACGCTGAGCCAGTGCCTCAATAGCTTGAGGTGCCTCCTGTTCCAGGTTGCGCAGCTGAGCCAGCTTAGCGTCCTGCTCCTGAGCAATACGGGTGACTTCCTGAGAGTTATCAATAATCTCAGTCAACCAGGCACGCTGCTCAGCCTCGGTATCCGGGATGCTATCGGTTAGAAGCTGCTGACGCTGGAAGGACTTACGCATCAAATCCTCAGCGCGCGCAATCTCCTGAGCGAACTCAGCCACCTGCTGGTCGCTGTACTGTGCACGCGCAAAATCCAGTTCCTGCTTCGCGTGGCTCATCGTCGTATCAGCCTGAAGCAGGGCGCTACCGGCGCGAGTGCGCAGCTCCTCCAGCGGAATCTCCGGGATGGGGGAGTAGTTACGAGGCGCACCGTAGGAACGCTGAGGCTGCTGCTGAGCGTTCTTCTTCTTGCGGCGGCGGTACATCGCGTAACCACCAGCGCCCACGGTCGCCGCCGCGCCCACACCGAGCACGCCGGTCACCACGCCAGAAGAGCTACCGCCCTTCTGAGCCTCGATACCCTCAACCGCGGCCAGTGCCGCACCCGAGTAGTCGCTGTTCTGCAGCTTCGGCTTGATGTAGTTCTGGTACACCTTCGTCTGCTGATCGCTCGACAGGGTCTTGGTGCTACCGGCCAAGAAATACGCCTGGCGGGACTCGGTAGCAATCACCAGCACCACATCGGCAGAACCCCAATTGTTCTTCGTGGCAAGCGCCTTCGTCCAGCTCGAAGAAGTAGACGGGTTCTCAAACTTATCGATGACCACCACGTGCAAATCCACGTTGTGCTTCTTCGACAGAGCCGAAATCTTAGACTTCAGGGTAGCGGTATCACCCAAAGAGTTCGTGGAATCGTACACGGTGGTGCCCGTAATCTGCATCGGGGCAGCAGCCTGCGCCGACGTGCTCAAAAATGCAGAACCAGCCGGCAGAACCGCCGGGGCACAAGAAAGACCTGCCGCCAGCACTGTGGCACCCAAGATAGTGCGCAGGCGAGGGCGTGCGGGACGAATCTGACGCGCAAAGGCGTGCTCGGTCATGGTCTTTCCTCCGTTGTCGTGAAGTATGAACGGACCTGCACTTCACGGCGTGCTTGAACATCGCACACCTTAGTGCTGGTCACATTATTAGTGTAGCGGTGGCATAGCCACACAGACGCACAGATACGAGAATATTGCGCCGCTGTTTGCCACCCGTTTACCGACTTCCCAGGCTTTATTCAGGAAAGCCGGTATATAGGAAGCCGGTGTACCGGAAAACCGGTATACAGGAAAGCCGGGGCCTAGCCTCATACTAGACCCCGGCTCACCGGATATTCAGTCAATTAGCGCCGACGGGCAATCTCCAGATTGCTCATCAGATGCTCCACTACCTCCGCGGCATTAACATCGTGGATACTCTGTACCATGCCGTCCACCACCTGAACCCGTGAAGACGAGGCGTACATCCAGCCCAAGAATTGCACATGATTCAGCAACCTAGAACTGCGATCTGCCTGCTTACGCATCTGCACCCACAGGAAGGGCGTAGTCGGCACGCCGCGCCCCTTATACGCCTGGGAGTTAGAGCGGGCGTCCAGAAGATCAGCGAGCGCCTCAATATTTTCGGTCAGCTCCTTCAAATCCTCATCAGCGGCAGAGGGGCCAACGAAATGGCGATCAACCAGGGACCAAGGCATGTAGCCGCTACAGCTACTCACCCACGCCAGCTTCAAACGCAGATTCTGCAGGCGAAGCACCTGCTGCAGAAGCCGCGAATGGGTGCGCAACACCGACAGCGGCGTGGAAGACAACTTCTTCTCTTCCGAGAGCAGACCCTCGGAGGAACCCTCCCCGGAAAACGCCTTATACGGATCTGCGACGCCCGTCAGAAGCACCGGCCCCTCGTAGTGGACGAACGCCAGAACCTCGGGAACACTCGAGAGGGCGCGGATGCGCTCGCCAATGGTCGGTAGGTCCTCCCCGTCGGGGGCGTACTGTTCGCGGCTGAACATCAACGTCTGGATGGGCAGCTCGGCAAGGTGCGGCGAGTTATGAGCAAGCGCCCGCAAATCGGTCACAATCTCCGCCAGAACGCCGTCCTGCTCGACCTGCAGAAGCTCCTGGAGAAGCTCAATGACAGCGCGCGCCTGCAGGCTCAAAACAGCGGCGCAGAACTCCGCGTCCTGAAGCTCAAGACGCACCTTCTCCAGGCGCTCTTCCAGCGTGGACTGCACGCCCTTGAGCTCAAACTCGCTCAGCTGCTCCGGGCGGAGCATACGGTGCGTACCATCCTCGCCGGCACGGTAGAAAAGCTCGCTGAACTCCAAGGTAGACTGAACGCCCTTCAACGCCCGCTCTCGCAACTGGGGCAGAACGTCAAAGGCAACTTCCGTCATCTCATTCCAGACCTTGGCTTCATCAATCTTCGAGTCCTTACGAGCAGTCTTCTTCCAGGTCTCGGCAAGCTGCATGGCGCGATCAAAATCGCTCAGCTCCACAAAAGCCGCTAGCTTCTGCGCGCTCTCACGCAGATAACGCACCGCGTAGAGGCGGTCGTTCAAAGAATCCGGGAGAGTATCCTCCAGTAGACGCCAACGGAAGGTACGCTCAAAGCACTGCTCCGTCAGGCTAATGACGGTGGCACTCAGGGAGAACGCATGATCACGGGCAAAAGCGAAAGAGCCCGGCGCCTCCGCCAAACGCGGCAACGATACATAGAACTCCAACGCCCCACTCAGCTTCAGCCGAGATACCCGGATGGTTTCTTCCAGCTCGGCGGCAAGCACCGTGCGGTCAACCTCGGCAGTCTCCTTGAAACTGTGCAGCGGTGAAACCTGCGCACGCTCCAGCGTCTGCAGATTCATGACGGCACGCATGAGGTAGTTCTCTAGAATTTCGATCTGCTGCCAGCGCTGACGCTGATTCAGCGGAACATGATTCTCTTGCGTGCCCACCAACAGATGCTGCGGCACACCGCTAATCGACGGCAACGCAAAAACTTCATCCTCAGATGTACTGACAGAAAGCACCATGGGGTAGCGGCTGCGCTGGGCGTTCTCGAGCGGGAAAATGAGCTTGTGGTTGGTACTCAAAGAGAAACGATCGGAGGGCTTGCTCTCAGGCGCCTGTTCGGGAGCCTCCTGCTGCGGACGCTCTTCAGGCTGCGCTTGCTCCTCACCCTGTACCGAGGTGTTCTGGGGCATACTCTGCTGCTCCTGATTCTCTGCTGAAGGGCTTTCTGCTGAATGGTTCTGCGCCGAATGGTTCTGGGCTGTAGAAGAACTAGACTCGCCACCTACCTGCATCGGCTCCAGAGGGGAAGGTGCCGCCACCGGCTGAGGAGGCTGAGGCGAGGGTGCCTGAGTCTGCTGAGTCTGCTGAGCGTTGACAGCCTGACCCTGCTCAGGCGGCGGAGACTGCACTGGGTTCTGCGCGGGGTTCGGCATCTGATTCTGATCAGGGCTCTGAACCGGCGGCTGAGCGCTATGACCCGGCAACGCCTGCTTCGGCTGGTAGTGCATCGGGTAGCTCACCGCACCCTGTACCTGCTGAGGGGGTACCTGCTGCGGCGCAGGCTGTGAAGGCATCTGCTGAGAGGGAGCTTGCTGGGGCGGTACCTGCTGATTCATTGACTGGTTCTGCTGCTGTTGCAACACCTGCCGCCTAATCTCACGCGCACGACGGCGTGAGGGGCTCAACGACGCAAAAAATGCTACCGCCGCGCAGATCAGAACAAATATAAGCAGCGCGTACAGGCGGGTTGCGCCGTCCAAAGAAGACGCCACCGCCGCAGGCATGACCGGCAGCGCGCCAAGAAGAGCGAAAGCAGCAGAAATAATCCTCATAGCTTCACCATAACCCAGCTAAATCCCGGGTGCCCGCAACGCCGTCGCCTTACCGCATACTAAAAGGGAAGTAGCCGGGGTACCGGGTGCTTTCCGCCAGTTCTTTCTGCCGGTACTTTCCACCAGTGCCTCCCGTGCCCGCTCACGGTTAAAAGATGATGCGGCGCAAACCCTCATACAGGGGCTCACGCCGCATCAGTCATCACTCAACTCACTATCACACCCGGGCCGGTCCTCACACCGACCCTTCGGGACATACTGGGGATTCTCGCCCCTTCCGGTGCGGGGCTCTCATCTCCCGCCCCGGAAAACTATCAAACTCGAAAACTATCAAACTCGAAAACTATCAAACTCGAAAACTATCAAACTCTATGCGCTACCTACCGCCAGTCAACGCCTGGGTAGTCAGCGGTTGCGCCAACTCGGCGGCTTTCTCCGCACGATGACGGCGGTACACCATTCCCGAGCAACACGCCACAATACCCGCACCGATACCGATGGAGCTTGCCAAGACCGCACAGAAGATTAGGGTTCCGATCATCATGGGTTTCTCCTTTGCCTTTGTCCTTTGCCTTTGTCGTCGGCTCTACGTGCCTTCAACATTACGGAGCGACCCTGTGCTCAAGCTGTGTATGCGGAGGCGTCATGCTGTGTAAACCGTGGAGAAAAACTGGGCGCTTTAAAAGAGAAGCCTGAGAGCGAGTAGCGAACAAAGCCCCAAAATAAACTAGCCGCCGGGCGAATCGCCGGGTACCTCAGAGCCGCTAATCTGCCCCAAATGAAAGGGATTGAGAAAAATTCCCAGGGAACTCCCCGATAACCAACAGCAAAAAGATATAGAACTCCATAAAACACCCTCTACAGTAGAAAGATAGCGTGCGCCCAGGGCGACGCACACGCGCGACTCTAGGAGAACTTATGACTCAGAACAACGGATGGTCTTACGGTGGCAACGACGGCGTCACGGATGCAACCCGCCCCCTGCAGAGTGTGAACGGACAGGCAAACTACCAGCAGGGTCAGAACGCATACCCGCAGGCATACGCTTCGCCCGGATACACCTACCCCCAGGCGGCTACCGCCCAGGCTACTTCGGCACAGCCTGCACCCCAGGCCACCGATAACAACAAGCGCTACGGCGCCGGTGTTGTGCTCACCGCAGCCCTGCTCGCAGCCCTCGTCGGTGGCGGCGTCGGTGCGGGCGTCGGAGGCGGCATCGCAGCATCGAACAACAGCTCCTCCAGCGCTTCCTCGCGCGGTTCCGTCAGCTCCAATATCAGTAACTCCTCCACCGTGGCAGGCGTAGCAGAAACCGCGAAGAAGGTCCTGCCCTCCACCGTGACCATCATGGCGTCAAACGGCTCCAGCACCGGCGGCGGTAGTGGCGTTATCCTCGATAAGGACGGCCACATCCTCACCAACAACCACGTGGTCACCCTCGAATCTTCCAGAGAAGCATCCACCATTGAGGTTCGCCTGAGCGACGGCACCGTGCGCACCGCATCCGTCGTGGGCCTGGACTCTGCCGCTGACCTGGCGGTTCTGAAGATCAGCCCCTCCGGCCTGGACCTGCAGCCCATCACCTGGGGCGACTCCTCCAAGCTGGTCTCCGGCGAGGTCGTGGTTGCCCTCGGCGCGCCGTATCGTCGTAGCGAATCGGTGACCTCCGGTGTAGTCTCGAACGCAAACCGCGTGCAGCCTGCCGATGCGAAGGGCCAGAACTACATCCCCATGGTTCAGGTTGACGCTCCCATCAACCACGGTAACTCCGGCGGCCCGCTGGTGAACCTCAAGGGTGAACTGGTCGGCATTAACGCGCAGGGCCAGGCAAGCCAGGACGGTGGCACCGCCGACGGTATGGCGTTCTCCATTACCTCCAACTACGCCAAGCGCATCTCCTCCGAGATCATCGCCAAGGGTAAGGCAACCCACGGCTACCTGGGCGCGAGCGTAAAGAACAGCCCCGCGGACACCGGTTCGGGCTCGTCCAAGCTCATCCCCGGTGGCGTTGAAATTACCTCGGTAGAACCGAACAGCCCCGCCGCCAAGGCAGGTCTGCGCACCGGCGACGTGGTGGTTGAAGCCGACGGCCACGCCGTGACCAAGAGCGAAGAGCTCAACGGCACCGTACGTGCCGCGGCGGCAGGCTCCGACCTGAAGCTGAAGGTCAAGCGCGGCTCCTCCACCCAGGACATCACCGTGACCCTGGGCAACGCCGACAGCCAGAAGTAACCCCTTGCGCCTGAAGTGGTCCTGAAGTAGCAATGCGGTGTAGCTGAGAAACATCCGCTCAACCGGGACTGCTCGGTCAGTCTAAATAACGCGCACAATAAAGATGCTCCCACCCCGTATCTGGGGTGGGAGCATCTTGCATGAGCGAGGCAAAACCATAGCGATACTGCCGAACGGGCGGGCTAAGCCTCCTTGAGAACCTCTTCCACACGCTTCTGCAAAGCCGGGATAACCTCCTGCTCGAACCACGGGTTCTTCGCCTGCCACCTAAAATTCAGCGGCGAAGGATGCACCAGCGGCAGGAACTTCGGAAGATAAGACTCCCACGCACGAACCGTCTCCGTCAGATTCTTCTGCGCCTTCGGGGCATGCACACCATCCAGATAGTGCTTCTGCGAGTATGCGCCCACCAGCAGAATCAGCTGAACATTCGGCATGAGCTCCAGCAGCTGCGGATGCCACTTGGGTGCGAAATCCTTACGCGGCGGGTTATCGCCGTGCGCGCCCTTGCCTGGGTAGTAAAAATCCATCGGTAGCAGCGAAATCAGCTCGGGATCGTAGAACTGCTCATCCGTTACACCCAGCCACTCGCGCAGCTTCACACCGCTCGGGTCATTCCACGGGATGCGGCTCTCCTGCGCGGCACGCCCAGGCGCCTGACCAATCACCACAATACGGGCATGAGGCGACGCCGAATAGACCGGCTCCCAGCCCCGCTCCGTGAACTCCCTATTTTGCGGATCCAGGCGAATCTGCTCGGCCAGGGGAGGGGTTGTCTCCAGAATCTGCTGAACCAGATGCTCCGGCAGATTATGGTGTGCTGTAGCCATGCTAGATGGCGCCTCCCTCAAAACCGTTCTGACGCCACGCCTCAAAAATCGCAATGGATGCAGAGTTGGCAAGGTTCAGCGAACGGCGGCCCGGCTTCATCGGAATCTTCACACGCTCAGTTACGTGCGGGTCCTGCTGAACCTCAGCGGGCAGACCCACCGACTCCGGGCCAAACATGAACACGTCACCGGGACGGTACTCAATATCCGCGTATGAGGTCGATGCAGTCGTCGTAAACGCAAAAACACGCTCCGGAGCCAGAGCCTCCCATGCATCTTCAAGGGTCTCGTGAACCGTCACCACCGCCAGGTCGTGATAGTCCAGCCCCGCGCGGCGCAGATGCGCATCATCAAAGTTAAAGCCCAGCGGCTTCACCAGGTGCAGCTCAGCGCCAGTAATCGCCGCCAAACGGATAGCGTTGCCGGTATTGCCGGGAATCTCAGGGGTATAGAAAAGAATCTTGAACACGTTCCTAAGTGTACCGCGCAGCCTACAAACAGCCCTCGAACAGCCCCGCACGTCCCGGGGGAGTAGCGCTCGCCAACCCAGCCGCAGGTGAACACGCCTAGAAGAGCGCGGATAGAGCGCGATAAAATAAGCGAGGCGAAAAACCGCCCAACAACCCAGCAGGAGGAACCATGAGCGCAGAAACCAACCGTCAGAACGGCCGCGTCTACCTCGACCACGCCGCCACCACCGACGTACTGCCCGCCGCCATCGACGCCATGGTCGAACAGATGCGCAACGGCGGCAACCCCTCCTCCCTTCACGCCGTAGGACGCGACGCCCGCGCCACCGTCGAATACGCCCGCGAACGCATCGCCCGCGCCATCGGAGCCGACCCTGCCGAGGTTATTTTCACCTCCGGCGGCACCGAAGCGGACAACCTCGCCGTCAAGGGCATCTACTGGAAGCGCCGCGAAGAAGATCCGCAGCGCACCCGAATTCTCGTCTCCTCCATTGAGCACCACGCCGTGGAAGAAACCTGCGAATGGCTCGAAAAGGCAGAAGGCGCGCAGCTCGAATGGATCCCCGTAGATGAGCACGGTAGCGTCAACCCGCAGACCGTCCGCGAACTCATCGAAAAGAACCCCGAAGACGTCGCGCTCGTGACCGTCATGTGGGCGAACAATGAGGTCGGTACCGTACAGCCCATCCCCGAGATCGCCGCTATCGCCGCAGAATACGGTATTCCCGTGCACTCGGACGCGGTGCAGGCATTCGGCGCGGTGCCCATCGACTTCCACGCCAGCGGGGTGGCGACCCTCGCAATCTCCGGCCACAAAATCGGTGGTCCCATGGGCATCGGTGCGCTCGTTGCAACCCGCGCCGTGCAGATGACCCCCGTCCTGCACGGAGGCGGCCAGGAACGCTCCGTACGCTCCGGCACCATCGACGCACCCGCCATCGCAGGTTTCGCAGAGGCTACCGTGCACTCGGTACAGCACCTCGAAGAAGAAGCCGCCCGCATCGCCGCGCTACGCAACGAACTCGTCGCGGCAATTAGCGCGCTCATCCCGCAGGCGCACCTGAGCGGCGAAAACCCGCTCACCGAAGAATACCCCGGCCAGAAGCGACTGCCCGGTAACGCCCACTTCACCTTCGAAAACGCAGAAGGTGACACCCTGCTCTTCCTGCTGGACATGCAGGGCATCAGCAGCTCCACCGGCTCCGCCTGCAACGCCGGGGTGACCCGCCCCTCCCACGTGCTCATGGCAATGGGAATGGACGAAGACACCGCCCGCAGCGCCCAGCGCTTCACCCTCGGTCACTCCACCACCGGAGCCGATATTGCGCGCCTCATCGCGGCACTACCCGCCGCCTACGAACAGGCAGCAAAGGCGGGGCTGTCCTCGCAGCTGCCGGACGCCTCCCGCTGGCACTAGAACACCAGAGGAGAAGATACTGAACCGCTCTCAGCCTTGCCATCTCAGCGTTCGCTGAGGGCTGGCTGAGGGTGCACTGCCCAATATCCCGACGAGCCCCTGCGTACAATGGGTAGCTACAGTAACGGAAAGTCCGCCCGCACAAACAGAGCGTACCTTTCTCAAGGCTCAACACAACAGAAGGATAGGCAGTGAAAATTCTTGCAGCTATGAGTGGCGGCGTTGACTCCGCAGTCGCCGCAGCCCGCGCCGTAGAAGCAGGACACGAAGTAGTCGGCGTTCACCTCGCTCTATCCCGCATGCCCGGCACCCTGCGCACCGGCTCCCGTGGTTGCTGCACCCTCGAAGACTCCATGGACGCCCGCCGCGTCTGCTCTCAGCTGGGCATCCCCTTCTTCGTCTGGGACTTCTCCGAACGCTTCAAGGAAGACGTCGTCGACGACTTCATCTCCGAATACGAAGCCGGACGAACCCCCAACCCCTGCATGCGCTGCAACGAAAAGATCAAGTTCGCCGCGCTCCTCGAACGCGCCCTCGCACTCGGCTTCGACGCCGTGGTGACCGGCCACTACGCCCGCGTCATCACCACCGAAGACGGCAACCGCGAACTGCACCGCGCCGCCGACTGGGCCAAGGACCAGTCCTACGTGCTCGGCGTGCTCACCCACGAACAGCTCAAGCACGCCTGGTTCCCCCTGGCGGACACCCCCTCCAAGGCACAGGTACGCGCGGAGGCGGCAGAGCGCGGCTTCTCCGTGGCGAAGAAGCCGGACTCCTACGACATCTGCTTCATCCCCGAAGGCGATACCCGCGCCTGGCTGGGTGACCACATTAAGATGCGCCCCGGCCTCATCAAGGACACCCACGGCGAGGTGCTCGGCGAGCACCCCGGCGCGCAGGCATACACCGTAGGCCAGCGCAAGGGCCTGGCACTGGGCCGCCCCGCCGCCGACGGTAAGCCCCGCTTCGTGCTGGAGGTGCGCCCCAAGGAAAACGAAGTCATCGTCGGTTCCCGCGAGCTGCTTGCCGTGCACGAAATACGCGGTATCCGCGCCACCTGGGCGGGCGTACCCGTGGAACAGGCGGCACGCTTCCTGGAAGAGCCCGCACAGTTGGGCGCTCGCAGCGAAGAGTTCGAGGTTACCGCACAGGTGCGTGCGCACGCTGACCCGGTCCGCGCCAAGGCATACATGACCTGGGCACCCGACCCCGAAGCTGAAGAAGAAGGCGCGCTGCGCCTGGAAACCGTAGTGCGCCTGTTGGATCCGCTCTCCGGCGTGGCACCGGGACAGACCATGGTGCTCTACCAGGGCACCCGCGTGCTGGGTCAGTCCACCATCGCCCGCGCCTACTCGCTGGACCGCGAAGACATTCAGGAAACCCTGTCTGCTGGCGCCTCTACCAGCGCCGAATAATTGCACCGCCTCGCCGCATCGAATAGCCGCGCACCCCGCTATTCCTAGCTGTTGCCGCAACAGCCTACTTGAACGCAACGCACAGAAGACCACAACCGAACTGAGGAGAGACCGATGACTGCCGAACACACGTCCTGCGAATTTGACCCCCACGCCACCTCCATGGGCGATGAAGTCGCACCGGAGGTTTACGAGGAGCTCTTCGCCATGCGCCGCTCCATCGACAACTTCGATGCAGCGCTGGTGCACATCCTCGCGGAGCGTTTTCAGGCAACTAAGCGCGTGGGCATCCTGAAGGCTGAGCATAACCTGCCCGCTGGCGACCCCGGCCGTGAAGAGGCGCAGATTGCTCGCCTGCGTGCCATGGCGAAGGAATCCAGCCTGGACCCGGAATTCGCGGAGAAGTTCCTGAACTTCATCATCTCTGAGGTGATTCGCCACCACGTGCGCATCGCGAACGAGCACGCTGACCATGACGAAGAGACTGAAAAGTCTGAAAGCTAAGAGCCTGAAAAGCTAAGACTTTCTGAGAGCTCTGCTCTCATCCGTGCTGAGCCTCCATCAGCAGAGCTTCGATCTGCCCGTACTTTTCCCTAACCTGCCTTAACCTCACCCGTTCATGCTCCCTCAACCTTCCTCCCGCCAGAATGCCCGCACCGAGCCGGTGCCTGAGCGCTTGCTGCTGCCCGGTGAGTACCGCGCCCCCGAAGGGGACGAACTGACCGAGCAGGACCTTGCCGCGCTCGCTACCGAGCGTCCGCTGGTGCGTGCCAGCGGTCGGGGCGATTTTCCCGGCGATGATTTGGGCGAGGCGATGTCCCGCGTGGAAGGCGAGCTGGGCGCCCCGCACCTGCCGTTCCTGCCGCATCTGCCGGCGCTGGGCTGGCGGAGTACCCCGCTGGCACGCACCCTGGCGGTGTGCGAGGGACTTGCCTTTGACGGCGCCTCGTTTGGCTGGCGCATGGTGCATAGCGGCGGCAGGGGAGCGCGCGAGTCTGCCCTGGCGCAGGACCGTCTGCTTTCGGACATCAACCTTCTAGCTGATCGCGTGGGCGCGCAGAAGAAACGTTTCGGCTCAGGACAGGCCCCGGTGTATAAGATTCAGCTGGTCGGACCGCTGACCCTCGCAGCCAGCATCTACCTACCCGGCGGCGAGCGTGCCATCAGTGATGCAGGGGCGAGCCGTGACCTGCTGGAATCGTTCCTGGAAGGCCTGGAGCGTTGGGTGGAGTCTCTGCGTGAGGCTCTGCAGGCTCCCCAGGCACTGATTGCCGTGCAACTGGTTGAATCGGAGTTTCAGCGTCTGCTGGAGGGCTCCATTCCTACCGTGAGTGGTTTCCGTTCCCTGTCGGCGTTGCAACCTCACTACTATCAGCAGGTGTACCGTCGGGTGGGGGAGCGTTTTGCTGAACTCAACCTGCAGCTCATTCTCGATATTGACGGCACCGCACTCAAACCGGTGCAGGAGCAGAAGCTACTGACCCAGCCCGGTCCCGCCCTTGACGCTTTGGCGCTGTTGAAAGCTATGCAGGTTGAGGGTGCCGCTTCCTGCGCGTTGCTGCTGCATCCTGACCGTGCTCGCCTCAAGGGGCCGGGCATGTTGCAGGTTCCGCCGCTGAGCGACCCTCGTTCCTGGGAACCTGTGGCGCAGCTTCTGGAGACGAATGCTCAGCTGTGGTTGCCGGTGGTGACTTCTGCGCGGGTTCCCGATCAGGCGCGCCGCCTGTACAGCCTGTGGCGCGAGGTCGGTCTTGAACCGACGCAGTTGAATGCGGTGGGTTTGATGGCTGATGAGCGCCCGCAAACGGGTTCGGTGTCTTCTGCATCCACCCCGGGCGCGGTGAGTGTGCTGGATGCCACGGCTTCGCTGGCGCGAGTGACAGAGTGTGCCCGTGCATTGGCTGAGTGCGCGGTATGATTAGAGAATCAGCATTTTTATGTAAGTATTTACGACATTTCTATAGGGAGGTACTGTGAGCGCAAGCGACGCACACACCATTTTGGTGGTTGATGACGATGATGCTCTGGCGGAAATGATTGGCCTCGTGCTCGCGCAAGAGGGCTTTAACGCTGTTTTCTGCGAAAATGGCGGCCGCGCTTTTGAAACTTTTATGCGCTCCACTCCCGATTTGGTGCTTTTGGATTTGATGCTTCCTGGCATGAACGGTATTGAAGTGTGCCAGCAAATTCGCCGCTCTTCTAATGTGCCGATTATTATGTTGACCGCTAAAAGCGACACTGAAGACGTTGTTAAGGGTCTTGAGGCTGGCGCTGATGATTACATTGCGAAGCCTTTTAAGCATGCTGAATTGTTGGCGCGTATCCGTACTCGTCTGCGTCCGCGTGAGAGCCGCCAGCTGGTCGTGTCCATTGGCGATATTGTTATGGATATGGACGGCCGTACCGTCAAGTACCACAGCACTGAGGTTCCGATGACTCCTCTGGAGTTTGACCTGCTGGCTGCGCTGGTGCGTCACCCGGGTCAGGCGTTGAGCCGCCAGGAACTGCTGGATATGGTCTGGGGTTACACTGATGTGAGTGATTCGCTGGTAAACGTGCATGTCCAGCGTTTGCGCGCTAAGTTTGATGAGCTGGGTGCGGATCGTTTCATTCAGACGGTCCGTGGTGTTGGCTATAAGATTCCGGCCGAGCTGGTGGGATCTTCCGGTAGCTAAGCGGAACCTATTCATAGGCGAAGGGATAACCTGATTGTCTGTTGCGAAGTCGAGCCATGAGCACGGCGCTTTGACGGCGGAGGCGGTAGCCTCCGCCTCTTCGCGTACCCGCACTTCCAAGCCGCGTAAGGCGCAGAAGCCGCGTAGGAGCCTGATGCAGCGCGCTCAGCGTCTGTGGAAGGAATCTCTGCAGTTCCGTGCTTTGGCTACTGCGGGCATCATGATGTTCCTGAGCTTCTTGATGGTGGGTTGGTCCTTGTCGAGCCAGATTGCGTCGAGTCTTTTTGAGAATCAGAAGTCTCAGGCGCTGGCGGAATCGGAGAGTGGTTTCCGTAACGTTCAGAGTGTGCTGGACTCCTCTGAGGCTCGTAGTGACAGTGAGATTCGCCGTAATGTGAGCCGTACCCTGACCATCTTGGATGCGGGTAGTTCGGGTAAACGCAATTGGATTCTTGTGCCTTTGGAAGGTCAAGGTAAGCAGGGCTTTATTCCCGAGCAGAGTAGTAATAATTCTTTGAATTCTTCGAGTATTCCGAATGATTTCAAAACAACTGTTCGTGGTAAAGACGGTATTTTCTGGCAGACGTCTACGGTGACGACTATCGAAAATAATCGTGAGCGTACCTATCCGGTGCTTATTGTTGGTACACATATTTCTATTGCACAGAACCCTAATTACGGTTTGTTCCTTGTGTACGATATGACGGATTCTTCCGCCACGATTGCGCATATTAACTTTGTTCTTTTTGGTGGTTTCTGTGCGCTGCTTACTGTGGTGCTTTCTGTGGTGTGGATTGTGACTCGTTTTGTGGTCCGCCCGATTACGCAGACCGCTATTACGGCGGAGAAGCTGGCTGCCGGTGACCTGGATCAGCGTGTGTCGGTGAATGGTGAGCATCAGGCGGCGCGTCTGGGTTATTCGTTCAACCTGATGGCTGATTCGTTGCAGGAGAAGATTGTTCAGCTGGAGCGCCTGTCGACTCTGCAGCAGCGCTTTGTGTCTGACGTGTCGCATGAGTTGCGTACTCCGCTGGCGACGGTGCGTTTGGGTACTGAGCTTCTGTACGATTCGCGTGGGGATATGGACCGGCCGCTGGGGCGCACTGTGGAGCTTCTGCACGATCAGGTGGATCGTTTCCAGTCGATGCTTGCTGACCTGCTGGAAATCTCTCGCTTCGATGCCGGTAGCGCAATGCTGACCATCGACACTGAAGACTTCATGCGTGTGCTGTCGAATATTCTGCAGGAGGCTTTGCCGCACCTGGAGCGTACGAACACGAAGCTGAACGTGCATACGAGCCATGAGAGCATCATGGTGGATATGGACCGTGTGCGTATTGAGCGTGTGCTGCGTAACCTGCTGTACAACTCGATTGAGCACGGTGAGTCCCGACCGATTGACGTGTACGTGGGTGCGAACGCCACGAACCTGGGCGTTGCGGTGCGTGACCACGGTATCGGTCTGTCTGAGGATGAGGCCGTTCAGGTGTTCAACCGTTTCTGGCGTGCTGATACTTCGCGTAAGCGCACCCTGGGCGGTACCGGTCTGGGTCTGTCGATTGCTGCTGAGGATGTGCGTCTGCACGGCGGCACGATTGAGGCGTGGGGCGAGAAGGGCCGCGGTGCCTGCTTCACGATAAACCTGCCGCTGGTACACGGTGCGCCTTTGGGTGAGTCGCCGGTCCTGGTGACGGGTGAGCCTGAGGTGAGTGCGCATCGTTCGGCAACCGCGAAGGATACGCTGCCCAATATCGCTCCTCGTACGAACATTGAGGCTGACCTCTAAAGGCCGGCAGGCGAGAGGCTCCAATCTCTGCTACAGAGCGGGGGATTGGGGCCGGTGCGATTGTATTTGTGCTTATCCTTGCGTATTTGCACTGTTTACCCAGTACAATCAATGCAGATGTATTTTCACAGTGTTGTTATTTCGCTGTGGTTATCTTTTCACCGCGCTGCGACGGCCTGTAGCCTTAGCTGGTGATTGTTCGTCTTTGTTCGTAGAGGAAGGTTAAGACCTCCATGTCTCACAGGGCTATTGTTTCTCGACGCGCCGTGCTGTCTTGGGGTGCGGTCTCTTTGGCGACGCTCGTGAGCTCTTGCGCGGGTCTTCCCACGAACGACCGAGTGACTCAGCACAGTAGCGGTCTGGATGTGAAGAGCGTTAATACTTCTCCGGCGCGTGCGCCGGGTCCGCTGGCCGGTGCTACCCCCGAGGCAATTATTGAGGGTTTCGTGCGTGCCGGTGTGGATAGCATCGAGAACTATGCGGTGGCGCGCCAGTATTTGAGCTCTTCCTTTGCGGGCCGTTGGAATCCTATGGGTACGACTCGTGTGTACCGTAATACGGTGCAGGCGCGTAGTGACGATAGCGGCCATGCTGAGGGCATGTATCATGTGCGTTTCCAGCAGACGGCGACTGTGAATAGTCAGGGTATTACGAGCACCTTCCCGGAGGCTCAGACTGAGACTCATGATTTCACGATGGTCATGGAGGATAACCAGTGGCGCATTAACTCGTGCCCGGATGGTTTGTGGCTGGACGGCACTGAGTTTGAGCGTGTGTTTAGCCCGTGCCGCCTGTATTTCTATGATCGTGCGTTCCGTTATGCTGTGCCTGATATTCGTTGGTTCCCGCATACAGACCGCTATTTTGAGATGTTGGTGCGTACCCTCATGATTGGTCCGGCGTCCTACCTGAAGGATGTCGCGTTCTCGGCGTTGAACGAGTCGATGAGCCTTGAGACCGCGAGCATGAGCGATAACCAGGATGTGCTGGTTCGCCTGTCGGGTGAGCGCCTGGACGATAACCGTTTGGCGCGTGTGCGTGAGCAGATTATGCACGGTCTGGAGAACTTCTCCGGCCTGGGCAAGACCGAGGTGTTCTACAACGGCACTTTGATTCCTGAGAATGCACCGAGCGGTTTTTCTGCGGTGAAGCTGAACCCGGGTGTTCCCGCCCGCACGGTTGCTATTAATTCGAACGGCCAGATGGTGGCGCGCGATGACTATATGAGCAATGCGGGTGAGCAGTTGCTTCTGCGTGGCGTGAGCCAGTTGAGCTCCCCGGCGATGGGCTATTCGGCTGATGTCTACGCCTGCTTGGCGAATGATGCTGCGAGCCTGTACACGGTGTATCAGGGTACTGCCCGCCGCGTGTGGCAGAGTACCGCGCTGACTGCCCCCAGCTTTGATGCGTACGGCTGGGTGTGGGCTGCTGATGGTGGGGGCATTGTTCGTGCCTTCAAGCCGGATTCTGAGGACGCGAATGAGCGTGAGCGCGGCGTGGATATTGGCCTGTCCTGGCAACGTAATTTGAGCTTTACGAGCGTGAACGTTTCTCACGATGGTGCCCGCATAGCGATTGTGGCCTCTACTGAGGGTGCGTCGGCTGTGATTATTTCCGGTATTGTGCGTGATGATGCCGGCAAGCCTCTGCGTCTGACGGAGATGGTGCGCCTGAGCTCTTCGGTGACTCCGCGTAATGCCCGTTGGGCTGGCGACCAGAGCGTCGTGGTGGTGAACGTGAAGAATGGTGAGTCTGAGGTGATTTCCCTCAGCGGTGAAGAGACGAAGCTGGACCGTTTGGATGGTGTGATGACCATTTCGACGGCGGATAATACGTCGAATATTATTGCTCACCGTTCTGACGGTTCGTGCTACCTGATGGAGGAGCGCGGCTGGATCCGTCTGGATACGACTCTGCACGAAATTAGTTACGCCGGTTAGCCTGGGGGCACCGGGTATAGCGCGCGGAAAGGTTGCTTTCGGTGAGTTCAGGACAGCGTGGTTTGAACAAGCCCGTGAACGGGTCCCTCACCCGGCTTGCTGGCGCTCTCAGGAGCGCTGGCGGGTCTTTGGGCGAGGTTCTGATGCCGCGTACCTGCCCGTGCTGTGCGGTGCCGGTCGCCTATGATTCCGGCTCGCCGCTGTGTAAGGCGTGTCTGCCGCAGCTACATTCGGCGTTGGCGCGTGTGGAGCGAGTACACGTTCTGCAGCCTCTTGAGGGCGCGGCTGCTCCTGAGGTGCGTGCGGCGTCCCGTTACGTGGGGATGATGCCGCGTGCCCTGTTGGCATTGAAGAATGCCGGTCGCACTGACTTGTTGCCGCTGCTGGGCGAGGGTCTGGCGCGTAGCGTGTATGAGCTGCTTCGGGCGCACCGGGAGGAGCTTCAGAACGCGCCGGGGTCTTCTATCTCTTCTGTAGGTACCTCCGCCGCACCGGTTGAGGTGCTGCTGATTCCGGCACCGTCCTCGGCGCAGAGTGTGCGCCGCCGCGGCTATGCGCCGGCGAATCTTCTGGTGCAGGAGGCGGTGCGTCAGCTCAATCAGCGTCTGCCCGCATCGGTGCGGGTGCGCGCCGTGGATGTTATCGGTTATGCCCCTCGCCCGCGGGGCGGGAGCGGCGCCTCCTCATCTTCTCGTGCAGGTTCTTCTCTTCTCGCCTCATCTCTTCTCGGTGCTTCTGAAGCAAAGAACGAGCAGAAGAGCCTGGGTGCTGTGGGTCGTGCCGAGCGGATGCACGGTGCCTTGCGCGTCATGGAACCTGCGCTGTGCGCGGGTCGGGTAAGCATTATTTGCGATGATGTGGTGACCACCGGCGCGACCGCCTCTGAGATGGTGCGCGTGCTGCAGGAGGCAGGTTCGCGGGTGCTGGGTGTGTGCGCCGTGGCGGCGGTACCGAAAAAAGCTCAGACGTAGCGTTTCTTGTAGTTAGTTGCAAGAGATACACGATTTTTGGCGAATAAAGTTCGCAGACGGACGAATAGCTATTATTTGAGCTAAATATTTGTCATATCTAGTGATATAAACCATGTTCCGTACTAGAATATATACAAGGGAACGGCATTGGAGTCGAACCCCCGTACCGGGTCCAGCCGGACGCGGTATAAGCCCCCAACCTGGAGGGAATGATCGTGGAAGTCAACATCTACGGCCGCAATATCAAGGTCACCGAACGCCTGGAAGAGTACGTGAGCGAGAAGGTTCAGAAGTTCGCTCAGCTCGGCGATAACGTGAAGGACATTGACGTCAAGTTCAGCAAGGACGGTCATCTGGGTGGCGAGTCCATCCGCGTTGAGATTACCGTTGTTGGTACCGGCCCTGTCCTCCGTTCCGAAGCCCAGGGTCACGACAAGTTCGCGGTCTTCGATGAAACCTACGGCAAGCTCCTGGAGCGTCTGCGCCGTGCACGTGACCGCCGCAAGCTGTACAAGCGCGGTGGCAAGCACCCCGTTTCCGTGGCGGACGCTACCGGCTCGATTCCCGTGGTCACCGAAGCAATTACCGAGATTCTGTTGCCGGATGTTCCGGTGGAAGAAGCAGCATTCGATAACAGCGAGGTCACCCTCGCCGATGAGGCAGCATCTCCCATTGAGATTCGCCGCAAGAGCTTCAAGGGCGAGCGTTTGACTCCCGCAGAAGCTGTTGACCGTATGGAACTGGTCGGCCACGACTTCTACCTGTACATTGACAGCGAGACCGGCGCACCGGCTGCGGCATACCGTCGTAAGGGCTGGAGCTACGGCATCATCACTCTGGACAACGAGTAAAACTAACGTACCTGCTGATTGCTGAGGTGCATGACTCTCTCAGGTGGCATGCTCAGTAAGCAGGCTCAGGGCCCGGGTGCCTCCGACAGTACTCTGCGTACTGTTGAGGTACCCGGGTTTTCTGTGCCTTCTACTGCGCCTTCTACCGTTCCTTCTACGTGCCCGTTCTATCAGCCTGCACACTCGTTCCTTCAGCCGGATGGGGCGGCTCTGCCTCAAGCGGAAGGTGAAAGATTCGAGCGTCACCAAATGTCACCTCGTGGGCGCACAGCGTAAAAAATAGCTCGGACGGGCGAATTAGGCGGCTCTGCCATACAATATGTAGGAAGGCCTCACCGCGCGCACTTTCGCGCGCCCTTGGTGAGGGTACCGAAACAAGCAAGGAGTAGAAGCTCAGTGGCATCTTTCTTGGAGAAAATCCTCCGAACCGGCGATAAGAGGGTTCTGCGACAGCTCGAAGCGTACACTAAGGCGGTGAACTCGCTCGAGGACAGCTTCGCATCTATGACCGATGAGGAACTGCGAGCAGAGACCGACAAGTTCCGCGAGCGCGTCAAGGACGGCGAATCCCTCGACATTATGCTGCCGGAGGCCTTTGCGGTAGTCCGTGAAGCATCCAAGCGCACCCTGGGCAAGCGCCACTACGACGTGCAGCTTATGGGTGGTGCAGCGTTGCACCTGGGCAACATTGCCGAAATGAAGACCGGTGAGGGTAAGACCCTCGTCGCGACCCTGCCCGCGTACCTGAACGCGCTGAGCGGCAAGGGCGTTCACATTGTGACTGTGAACGACTACCTGGCTGAGTACCAGGCGAACCTTATGGGTCGCGTGTTCCGCTTCCTCGGCATGGAGTGCGGCGTGATTCTCTCCTCCATGGAACCTGACGAGCGTCGTAAGCAGTACGCCGCAGACATCACCTACGGTACGAACAACGAGTTCGGCTTCGACTACCTGCGTGACAACATGGCGTGGACCGTGGAGGAGCAGGTTCAGCGCGGCCACAACTTCGCCATTATTGATGAGGTGGACTCCATCCTGATTGATGAGGCGCGTACCCCTCTGATCATTTCCGGCCCCGCAGCCGGTGAGGCGAACCGCTGGTACGCAGAGTTCGCGCGCATTGCCGCGACCCTGCTCAAGCGCGGTGAAGACTACGAAGTAGACGAGAAGAAGCGCACCGTCGGCATCCTCGAATCCGGCATTGACAAGGTGGAAGACCACCTGGGTGTGAAGAACCTCTACGAATCCAAGAACACCCCGCTCATTGGCTTCCTGAACAACTCCATTAAGGCGAAGGAGCTGTTCACCAACAACAAGGACTACGTGGTCATTGACGGCGAAGTCCTGATTGTTGACGAGCACACCGGTCGTATTCTGCCGGGCCGCCGCTACAACGACGGCATCCACCAGGCGATTGAGGCGAAGGAAGGCGTCGAAATCAAGCCTGAGAACCAGACCATGGCGACCGTGACCCTGCAGAACTACTTCCGCATGTACGACAAGTTGGCCGGCATGACCGGTACCGCGGAAACCGAAGCGGCAGAGTTCATGAACACCTACGAGCTCGGCGTGGTGCCCATCCCCACCAACAAGGGTGTGCAGCGCATCGACAACCCCGATAAGGTGTACCGCGACGAAATCGCCAAGTTCAAGGCGGTCGTCAAGGACATTAAGGAACGCCACGAAAAGGGCCAGCCCGTCCTGGTGGGTACCGCAAGCGTGGAAAACTCCGAGTACCTGTCCCGCCAGCTGGCGAAGGCAGGCGTGCGCCACGAGGTGCTGAACGCAAAGAACAACGAGCGTGAGGCAGCTATTGTTGCGCAGGCGGGCCGTAAGGGCGCCGTCACCGTGGCAACCAACATGGCTGGTCGCGGTACCGACATTATGCTCGGCGGTAACCCCGAATTTGAGGCCGTCGAGAAGATGCGTGAGCTCGGCCTGGACCCGAACACCAACTCCGAAGAGTACGAGGCACGCTGGCCCGAGGTCCTGAAGGCCTGCGAAGACGCCGCTAAAGAAGAGCACGAGGAAGTCACCAAGCTCGGTGGCCTGTACGTGCTCGGCACTGAGCGTCACGAGTCCCGCCGTATCGACAACCAGCTGCGCGGTCGTTCCGGCCGTCAGGGCGACCCGGGTGAGTCCCGCTTCTACCTGTCGCTGACCGACGAACTGATGCGCCTGTTCAACACCGGCATGGCAACCCGCCTCATGGCGGCAGCCCCCGAGGACTCCGCACTGGACTCCAAGATCGTTAGCCGCGCTATCGCCACCGCACAGGCAAACGTTGAGGGCCGTAACGCTGAGCAGCGTAAGAACGTGCTCAAGTATGACGACGTGCTCAACCGCCAGCGCGAAGCGATCTACAAGGACCGCGGCCGCATCCTGCACGGTGACGACCTGAAGGAACAGATTTCCGGCTTCGTGGACGAGGTACTGACCACCATCATTGACGCCCGCGTCTCTGAAGGCCACGCCGAGGACTGGGACTTCGACGAGCTCTGGGACGCACTCAAGCAGGTGTACCCCATCTCCATCACCGTGGACGACCTGGCTGAAGACGCCGGCGACCGCACCAAGATCACTCGCGACCAGATCGTGAAGGAAGTTCTGGCGGATGCACACCTCATCTACGATGAGCGTGAAAAGAGCGTCGGCGAAGAGAGCATGCGCGAAATTGAACGCCGCGTCATGCTGTCCGTCATCGGTGAGCGCTGGCCCGAGCACCTGTACGAGATGGAATACCTCAAGGAAGGTATCGGTCTGCGTGCAATGGCTCAGCGTGACCCGCTGGTCGAGTACCAGCGTGAAGGCTACGACATGTACCAGGCGATGCTCGGCGCGATTCGTGAAGAGACCGTGACCTACCTGTTCAACCTGGACCTGTCCAAGCAGCGTACTCAGGCTTCCGCCGTGCGCCTGGCTGAGCCTTCGCGCCCGAAGTTCCTGCAGTACTCCGCCCCCGATGAGGACGGCCACGAGCAGGTTCACGTGGAACGCTCGAAGGAGAAGTAGCCTCGGCGTAAAAACTGAAGCGCCGCACGCTTGACGTGTTGCGAGCATAAAGTACAACAGAGAGGGTGCGAATCCAATACCGGATTCGCACCCTCTCTGCGTGTCTCTGTATGTCTGAGGGTGTCTGGGCATGTCTGTGGGTGCCTGGGCGCGTTGTGTAGGGGAAGCCTTAGTCCTCGTCCACGCGGCTCTGCGGCTGCTCAATCGAGGTAATCAGCCACATACCGTGAATCAGGCGCATCTGCATGGTCACCACGCGAACCTTATCCGCACAACGCAGTAGCGCCACCACCTCGTAAAGCTCCTCGTGCACCTTCTGCGCTCGCACCCGCAACAGAACCGGCGGAAGAGTCAACAGCATCTCCTTGCGCACCTGGCGCGGGTTCTTCGGGAAGAACGGCAACAGGCGGTGGAAGCAATCCGCCGACACCCACTGCGCCAACTGCTGACGCGAACGACGAGCCGACATGATCTCCAGGTAAGCAATCGCCACACCCGCGCAACGACCCTCCAACTGGCGAGCCAACGCATCCGCAGGACGCAACGGGCGGCCCCTCCTCGCCACCGGCGGGCGCTGCGCCGAATGCTGTTCATAACGCGGCAGCGGCAGCAGCGAATAGACTGAGGAGCTGTTTCGCCTCTGCACCAGAGCCATCGTGCCCTGTCCCTGCTCCGGCAGCGGAGCGGCCTGCTCGGCAGCCACAGGCTGAGCCGCCGGCTGGGAGGCGCGTGCCTCCTGACGCTTTGAATACGGGCTGACGGGCTGAGAATGCTGGGTAGCCGGGGAATGCGGCGGCGTCCATGGGGCGCGGGGGAGAAGGTTGGCGAAGCTCATGACGGCTCCTTTCGGTACAGAAAGATATGTGAGGTGGGTTGAGCGAATGAGACTGAGCGAATGAAAAGCTAACGGGCGAGGTAGAAGAACCGAGGCAGCGGATTTGAGATGGCGGAATAGAGATAGTGAGGGGGCTAATGAACGGGCTGATCGGGAATCTGCAGAACCTGCCCCTCGTAAAGCAGCTCGGCGTTCTGGCCCAGAGCGTCCTTATTCGCCTCGTAAATATCGAGAGTGTAGTTGTAAATGGTGGAGGCGTCGGTGCCTTCACCCAGCTGCTCGGCGGCAATAGACCAGAGCGTATCGCCCGCCTGGACCGTGTAGGAGTAGGTGCCCGCCTCAGCGCGGGGAGGGGAGAAGAACGGGCTGCGATCGTGCAGGGAGCCCGCCGCCTCCGTGGGTTGAGGAGCCAGCGGAATATCGGGAATCTCAGCAGAGAGGGCCAGGGGAGTGGAGGGGGAATCTGCGGTGGTGCTGTCCGCGGCGGTACCGGCGGAATCCGCATCTGAGACGGTGGCTGGGCTGGTGTCTGCCGCCGCTGTACCCGTTGAGTCTGCAACCATGACCGCCGAAATAGTTGTCCGCGGCAGACCCTCCGTGCCGTTTGCCCCGGCGTTGCCGGGCGTCACCACCGCAGCCTGCGCGGGAGCCAAGACCGCGCCCACTCCAAGAGCCGTGCCGCCGAGCGTCAGAACGATGCGGCGCATAAAGCGCGGACGGAAAAACGCCGGAACCTTCAGCACCGCGCGGTCAGCGTTGTTGCTCGAAACGCGCAAAGATCGAGCGTAGAAGAGCGCGTAGATAAAACTGATGAACCACCAGGCGGTAATGAGGAGTGCCGCCGCGCCAGCACAGAGCAACGAAGCGTCAGCAAGAGGATGCGCCGAAGGGATGCGGTGCAGGTTCACGCTCAACGCGCCCAAGACCGCCGCGGAAAGCAGGGGAGGGGCGATGAAGAGCAGTGCGTCCTGGTAATTTGCCTTAGTTCCGGACTCGGTGGCAGAGCCGGCTGCGGCGGCTACCTCTGCGCTGGCTACCCCTGCACCGACAGTACGAGGCGCGGCCGCGGGGCGTGAAGCGAAGGGGGCAGTTCGTGAGGCGAAAGCGGCAGAGCGTGAAGCGAAGGCTGCGGGGGCTGGGCCCGGAGTGGGAAGATGATCCACGATGACCTCCAAACGGTGTGTTTGATAGCTTTTGATGTTGATTCATTTATACAGGAATCCATGCCAAAAATGAAGCAAAAAGCATTAAAATGTATGAAAAACATGTAATTTGGTGGAATTTGCTTCAAAAATCATGCTCAAGAATCATTATTTGACCAGAAAATGCCCCGGTTCGTATCCGTATCCCATTCTCGGGTAGGGTCATAGTATGAGCATGGAAAAGTTCCTACGAGACATTGAGGCGCGCCTCGCCTCCGAACGCGCCTGGGATATGGAACAGGACGCCCGCCAAGTCGCCCGCGTCCAGTACTCCACCATCACCCTCGACGACCGCCTCCTCGCACAGGTTGGCGGCCCCATCCGCATCTGCGCCACCGACATGCAAACCTACGAAGGCAAGCTCGAAATGGTCGGCGAAGAATGGGTCAGCATCGAAGCGCGCGGTGAGAACATCATCATCCCCCTGCGCGGAATGCTCTGGTGGGAAGGCGGCATTGCTCCCGGCCGCGCCGATATTCGCCCCGAACGCTACCGCATGAAAATCCAGCTCGCCCTGCGCTCCCTCGCCATGGCGCGCGAACCCGTCCGCCTCTCCCTTGAAGGCGGCACCGTCAGCTACGACGGTGTGATCGAGCGAGTCGGCGTCGACTTCCTTGAATTGCGCCTGCTCAACGGCGGCCAGTACCCGCGCATCTACGAACGCGACCAGTATGCGCGTGCAGCCTACGGTGCACAGGGAACCTATGGGCAGAGCGGTTACAGTCAGACTGGTTATGGTCAGGGAGCCTTCGGCTACTCCCGTGCACCTGGCGGTGCTGGCGTGCGCACCATCCCGCTGGCTCGTATTAGCGCAGTCATCGCCCGTATTTCACGCTAGGGCACAGGATAAATAGCAGCTAATGCCGTTCGTAACACGCTCATGAAAACGCCTCGATAAAAATGCCTCGACAACTATAAACGCCCTGATAAAAGCAACAATTAACACAAAAAAGATCCGCCCCTCTCCGTTGAAATCTCAACGAGAGGAGTGGACCTTTTAAAGCACTCGGGTATTACGCCCGCGAGGTGCATGTTGAAATACTAATCAACCTTAGCCTTTGCGGTGAGCTTGCCGGAAGCAATCGCCTCCAGAGTCTGCTCGTGGCGCTCGGTAATGTACTCTTCAAAACGAGAACGCTCAATACGCCACTGGTTACGTCCACCAATCTGAATGGCGGGAAGTTCGCCGCTACGCACCAGAGCACGCACCTGCGAAAGTGAAACCTGCAGCTCCTCGGCAACGTCGCTCAGAGTGAGGAAACGAGGTGCAGTCATCGATTTGTTCCTTTCCGTGAGTGAAATCCTGGGCCCCTAGCTACCGTTAGCAGCCTTTGAAATAGAGTTCGTAGTGAACATCTATTGAGTACTTTCAGTATATGCCATCACCGTGGAATTTGCTTGCAAAAAGTCTTATATGAGCCGAAAAGTTATCTAATCACCCCTTCAAAAGGGGCAAGACTCAAAAATATTTCATAAACACGACTCTTGTTGAGAGAGAGTACTAAATGAAATATGCTGTTAGGGTTAGTGTCAGACTCAACCAAAGCACTATCGAAAACACACCACTCGCTCATCGGTCAGTTGAACAACACCGGAATCACCGCCGGCTTCCGCACCGAAAGGCACAACCACATCATGCGCATACGACAGAACGCGACGAAGCGTTCCACCCTCACCGAGCCCCACGCCAAACGCCTCAAAAGGCCCACCATCAAAGACTGGCGATTCATCCTCGGTGTACTTCTCGTGCTCGTCTCCATCACCGGCGTGCAGCTCTACGTGCAAGCCAACAACAGCAAAACCGAGTACTACACCGCCAAAAGCGAAATCCGCCTCGGCGAGAAGATTACCGAAGACAAACTCACCCGAGTCGAAGCGAACATCGACTCCGCCAAAGACAAGTACTTCACCCGCGCCGAAGCCGCACAGATGAACGGCAAAATCGCTACCCAGCGCATCCCCGCCGGCAACTTCATCAGCAAAGAATCTGTAGGCACCGAAACCTCCCCGGGACGCCGCCTCGCCACCGTCAGCATTGACCGCACCGCCGCCTCCGCGCTGAAGGCAGGCGAGCGCGTGGACGTGTGGACCTCCGGCCCGCGCAACCCCGACACCAAGAGCGATAACCGCACCGAAAACGGTGCCCGCGCCATCGTCACCAACGCAGAAATCGTCGCCATCACGGTCGACGAGGGCGTGCTCGGCGCCAACGGCAAGGCAACCGTGCAGCTGTGGGTCAAGGAAGAAGCCCTCGCCGCCCTCGTGAAGGAAAGCAACAGCGATTCCAAGATCAGCCTCATCCCCGGCACCTACGGGGAGGGCCAGTGAACATCCCCGTCATCCTCTACGGCGATGACGGCTCGCTCCTGAACCGCATCGAATCCCAGCGCGGTCGCGTCTCCGTGGCGCGCACCGTGCAGGACTTCAGCGAAGCCGTCGGCATGGCGCACACCGGCATCGCCCGCGTGCTGCTCTGCGCCCACGTGCCCGCCGAAATGAGCGCCTCCACCGTGGACGCGCTCGCCGCCTCCGAAGTGCTCCTGGCGGTTATCGCCCCGGACAATCTACCGTTGCCCACGCAGGCGCACCGCATCCGCCCCGAGGCTGCCCTTGATGAGATCCTGGGATCGCTCGAACAGGCGGTGGACGCGGCGCTCGCCCGACCCGCCGCGGGGTACGGCATGCCCGCGCAGATTCCGGCTCAGCCGCCCGTTCAGCCTGTTGCCCACCGCCCGGAGGCCGCCTACGGTCAGGACGCCGGGTACGGCTACGATGCAGGATACGGCTACGGTCAGGATTACGGCGCTGCTGGCTACGGGGCGGGCGGCTATGGCGCGGGTGGCTACGGCTACGACACCGCCGCGGGCGCCGCCTCAAACACCGCTGCGCCCTACGGCGCCGACTACGGAAGCTACGGAATCGACCCCGCCGCGCCCGGTCGAAACGCACCCGGTGTACCCGGCGCACACGACCCGGCAGAAGCCTCCTCCGTTGTGCCCAGCAACGAGGAATCCGTGCTCAGCCAGGCCGCCGCCATCGTCGACTCTTTCGCGCCCGGCAGCGACTACGCCCTGCACGTGCAGAACGAGAACAACGACGGCACCCTACCTCAGCACCCGGACATCAACCAGGACCCTGAGGCGCCCTCCCGCTACCAGCCCGGCCACCGCCTCGGCAAGATTGTGACCGTTTGGGGCACCCACGGCGCGCCCGGGCGAAGCACCATTGCCTTCAACCTCGCCGCCCTCGCGGCGCAGCAGGGCCAGCAGGTCTGCCTCATCGACGCAGACACCTACGCGCCCAGCCTGGATGCACTCATGGCGCTCGAGGACACCGGCTCCGGCCTGGCAATTCTCTGCTCGGACGCCGACCGCGCCCAGCTCGACGAGAAAAAAGCCGGCGCCATCATGGAGCGCGTGCCCCTCAAAAACGGCACCTTCGACTTCTTGAGCGGCATCACTTCTTCCTCGCGTTGGCCCGAGGTGCGCGCCCGTGCCTTCTCCGAAGTACTCGAATGGCTCAAGCACCGCTACGACCTGGTCATCTGCGATGTTGCCGCCCCCATCGAGGTGGACGAAGAGCTGACCTTTGACGGCCCGGCACCGCGCCGTAACGCCGCGACCCTTACCGCGCTTGCCTGTGCCGACCGCGTGATTGCGCTCGGCGAAGCGGACGTCATCGGCCTGCCGCGCCTGATTAACCTCGCCCGCGAGGTGCAGTCACGACCGGATCTTTTCGCCCCCGAAACGGATGTGCAGTACTGGCTCAACCGCAGCCGCCGCGAAGCCGCCGGGTTCAACCCCGAGGCGAAGATGCGCGATAACTGGGCACGCTACCTGCAGGTTCCGCTCACCGGCGTGATTCCATACGAGCGTAAGGTCATGGACCGTTTGCGCCGCAACGGTGAAGCACTGCTGGAGGTGGCGTCCCGCCACGCGGTGGTGCAGTCCCTGGAAGCGATGCTTGAAGGCATGTATGCGGTACGCCCCGGCGCGTAAGCCCGGCAGATAGGTCCGTCAAATAAGCTCGTCGGATAAAACTAGCGTTGCTCAAAGACCCGGCTTGTTGGGGTGTCCCGTTCAGGGGCTCCGGCAGGTCGGGTTTTCTGCGTCTCAAGCGGATTTAGGGTAGGGGAGTAGTGCGAATATTTCACTTCAAAATTGAGGGGTTTATCTCACCTCACAGCGTCATATTTGGGAATAAAAGCATGCTTCAAGAAATGCTCTGTAAACTATTCCAGGTATTGCCGTTTGAATGGGAATTGCGGCGAGCAAACCGTAAAATAGTTGAACCTACCCGAACTCATGGGAAGCACACAAACATATGTCTTTTGCAGAAGGAATTATGAGCGCCTGCGACTTCGGTCCCGGCGACACTGAACGCATTCACCTCATCATGGGTGAATGGCAGGTCATCTCTGACATCGCTCAGAGCGATCTGGTTCTATGGTTCCCCACCGACTACATCGTTGCCGACGGCAGTTCTCCGGATGCCGTCTCCGGCCCCAGCGAAACCAGTACTTTCCGTGCCTTCGCGCACGTGCGCCCCTCCAACGTCCGTACCCTCTTCCACCACGACATCATCGACCACGACATGGAAGACGGCATCCGTGACGAAGCCTACCGCGTCTGGATTAACCAGAACATCAGCACCTACACCGACGAAGGAAGCGGTGAGGGTGTTGGCGCCCGCCCGCGCGTGAACGTGACCTTCGTGCCCATCGTGCGTAACAACCGCACCATTGCGTTGCTGACCAGCCACAAGATCGCTACCCCCAATGGTTACCCCTCCATCAGCGACGAAGTCTACGAATTCGCCGCTGACACCATGCTCTCCATGGTGCACTCCGGCCTGTGGCCCGACCCCCTCGCTCAGGGGAACAACACTCAGGGCAACCCCCGCGTGATTGACGGCATTATTGTGCTCGACCGCTCCGGTCGTGTGGTCGTCGCTTCCCCGAACGCGAACTCCATGTACAACCGCATGGGCATGACCGGCTACCTCGAAAAGCGAAACCTCGCCGATGTCACCCGCGCAATGCTTCCTGCCGGTGAGCAGGCGGATGAAACCCTGCAGCTGGTCCTGGCCGGTCGTAGTGACCTGCGCACCGAACTGGTTATTGCCCGCGCTCGCGTGACCATGCGCTCCATCCCGCTACTGGTGCAGAGGCGCGCCCGCCTTGAGAGTGAGGGCGCCGTGATTCTCTGCCGTGACGTGACCGAGCTGCGCCGCCGCGAGCTGGAGCTCATGACGAAGGACGCGACCATCCGCGAAATTCACCACCGCGTGAAGAACAACCTGCAGACCGTGTCCGCTCTGCTGCGCCTGCAGTCGCGCCGCATGACCACGGACGAGGCGCGTCAGGGCCTGGAGCAGGCGATGCGCCGCGTGGCAACGATTGCTACCGTGCACGAGGCGCTCTCGCAGGGTCTGACTCAGAACGTCGACTTTGATGAGCTGATTGAGCGTCAGTTCCACCTTGCCGCTGAGCTTGCTTCCCCCGGCCAGCACGTGTCCACCAAGCTGATTGGCTCCTTCGGCGCACTGCCGAGCCAGTTCGCTACCCCTCTGGCGCTGGTCATTAACGAGGTTGTCGCGAACGCCGTGGAGCACGGCCTGGACGGCGAGACCGGCACCGTGACCCTCGAGGGCATTCGCGGCACTAACGACGAGGGCGAGAATATCCTCACCGTCGTGATTACCGATGACGGTAAGGGTATGGGCGATAAGAAGATTGAAGAGTCCGGCCCGGACGCCTACCGCCCGGTGACCGGCAAGGAAGGCCTGGGCATGCAGATTGTGCGTACCCTGGTGGCGAGTGAGCTGAACGGCTCGATCCGCTGGGAGGCTAACGAGCCGACCGGTACCCGCGTGGTGATTACCGCGGTGCTCGTCTAAGCCCCTTCTTGCGTGGCGTGTAGAACTGCCGCCGCCCCGAGTACGGGGTGGCGGCAGTTTGCTGTCTAGATAGGTTCTGTATATGGCAAAAGCGTGGTGCAGTGACATTGAGTCACTGCACCACGCTTTTGATGCCCTATTGAATACTCCGGAAGTTAGGATGCACGGCGGGCACGAGCTGCGCGACGCTTCATCGCACGACGCTCGTCTTCACTGGTGCCACCCCATACGCCGGAGTCCTGGCCGGTCTCGATGGCCCACTTCAGGCAGACGTCTACAACCTCGCAAGAGCGGCAGACGGTCTTGGCCTCTTCAATTTGCAACAGGGCAGGTCCGGTGTTTCCTACGGGGAAGAACAGCTCCGGATCCTTGTCCAAACAAGCTGCACGACTACGCCAATCCACGGTGGACCTCCTTCATGATTTACGGTCTCACGCGGTGGCAAGACACATCTATTTTCCTGTGCGTGTGTCAAACACATCCGCTGATGGGATGCTCACCCAACGTTAGGGTGAAAATTGACTTATCAACTTTCGCATGTTGGAGCGGATGTGACAAGTACTTTTCTCTAAAAACTTCAGTATTACACTGAGGCATCTATCACTTAGGTAAACCTTTGTCCAATTGGGCGGGGTGGGGAATCGCATGCTGACACGCATATTCTGCGCCGCGTCTCATAGGCGAGACGTGGGCGGCTGGGTGAGCGGCGCCTCAGGCATAATATAAAGCGTACCTACCCCCGACATACCGCACCGATGACGAGGCGGTGCACCCGAGACGGGGGAGCGCCCACCCGCTAACGCACTAGCGCATCGGAAACATACCAGCACATCGGATCGAATACACCCCGGTCTGCCGCCAACACTACCCCTGAGGAGCCCACCGTGACGTCACGCCCATTCAACGTCATCTACGCATTCGTTCTGACCGAAACCTTCGCGGCATACATTCTGATTCGCGGTATCCTCTACCCCTTCATCGTCAGCGGTATGTCTACCGCCCAGGCGATTGTGGGTGGCGTACTCCAGGTGCTCATCGCCGCGGGCATGACCTACTTCGGCCTGCGTTTCTACCGCGGCCGCTTCGGTTCGCGCCTGCCCATGATCCTGATTACCCTCTGCGCCCTGTGGGTCACCGCAAGCACCCTCGTCATGAACGTGAGCGCTTACGGCCTGAACATTGGCCAGTCCATCACGATTGTGGGTGTTATTGGCGCGGCGGCTGCCTTCATCTTCGTGCTCATGCCTAGCAGCCGCCGCTATATTGAGGCGGTCACCGAGGCGTCGGGCGAAGAGGCGGAGAAGTACAGTCGCCGACGCCGCTAAACCTCTAGCGCGTAAAACCCTAGCTGGCTCGGTTCTAGAGCGCTCAGCTCTAGACCGCTCCAACTTTAGACCGTTGCCGGCACCTTCTGCGTAGCTGTTACAGCCTGTGCTGCCGTGGTCAGCGTCAGGGGAACCTGCGCCGCGCACACGGAGGCGCCATCCACCACCACGAGGCGACCGGCGGGCTGCTCGCCCTGCGTGAATCGATCCAGCGGCAGCGCGGTCACCGTGCACATGTCGGCATCCGCCAAGGACGCGGGCGCGAGCAGAAGCGCACGCGAGCATCCCATGAGTGCAGCCAGCAGGGGTGAGGAGGCGCGCCTCGGCCAGGGCGTGTAGGTGACCAGCATGGCGCGGAACTTACCGCGACGCTCTAGAAGTAGCTGCTGAACGGCGGGGGAGAGGTACTGCAGGTCATCGACGAACACGAGCGTGCGCGCGGGCTCCTTCACCGAGTCCAGGAGCGCACGGGTACGCTCCACGCTCGGCGGTTCACCCGTAGCGCCGCCAGCACTCGTAGCGCCGCCAGCACCCGTAGCGCCGCCAGAACCCTCAAGGACGAGGGTGCTCAGCTGCGGGTTGAGCTGAGCAATGCTCTCCAGCAGGGTGCTTTTACCCGCCGACCGGGAGCCCTGCACCGGAACTACCGCGCCAGCTGGGGCGCTCAACCACACCGGCATCTGCCTACGGTCAAAGGCAACTAGCATCTTAGCGCCCTGCGGATTGCAGGCGGCGTGGGCGGCGGTCACGTACTCGGTCGAGGGCATGTGATAGTACTCGGGGAACTGCCGCAGAAGCGTGCCGGGGCGAGTGTTCGACCCGCTAGAAGCGCTCGCGGCGTTACCCCGCAGAACCTGAACCAGCACCTGGAAACCCGCGACGCAGGGCGAAAGAATCGAAGCGCTCAGCGGCTGATCCCCAATCAGCTCCTCATTGATGGCACCCTCCACGCAGTAGTGGCTCTGCGCCGGAGTGGGGTAGTCCTTGCTCGTCGAACGCATCAGGTCGGCGTCCAGGAAGCGGCGGCTCAACAGCGTGGAATGCGCCGCAGCGGCGAAACGGCCGCGCGGGTTCAACGCGGAGGTGAACACCACCGAATAGCCGCGACGGCACCCCTGCGAGAGCAGGTCGTAGAGCAGGTTCTCCGTATCGGGTTGGCGAACCAGCGCCTCCAGCCAACTGTCCAGACCGTCCACGACAATGAGCGGGCGGGTGGAAGCCTCGGTGCCCCACAGGTTCGGGGTGCGCAGTTGCTCCAGGCAGAACCGCAGATGCGAAAGTTCCTGCGCCCCCACGAGCGCCTCAAAAGCACCGGCGTAGGGTTCTAGGTCGCGGTAGAGCGCACCGTCAGAGGTCAGCAGAACAACCGGCGTGCGGGCGGCGAACGCCTGAGCTAAAAGCCCGTAGAGCATCGGGGCCCGTTCGGCGCTCTGCGCCAGCAGTGCCAGCGCCTGCTGACCCGACCAGCTGATCGGGCGGCGTACACCGTAGCGGGCAATCTCCAGCTCGCCCAGCAGATACCCCTCGGAAGCCGCGCCAGAGTCTGCGGGTTCCTGAGAATCTACAACCTGAGAGGTAGCCGCCGGGTCAATACCGTACGCTACAGGTTCGCTCACCGGCGCCTGCACCACTGGCAGCGGGGTGCTCTCGGGAAGCTCCGGCGGAATCGGGCAGTATTCATCCTGAACCTCCGCATTCTTCTGAAGATTCTTCGGAGCGTACTCGCGTTCATAAAGCGCACGAATCTGCTGTGCCGAACGAATCAGCAGCTCATCCTCATTGCCGCCCAACGTCTGAACGGCAGAAGTGGCAGTCAGCTCACGCCAGCCGCCCTCCTCAAGACCCAGCACCTGCACCGGACGAGCATCGCTGCTCGAAGGGACCGCATCCACCAGCGGGGCGCGGAACGGCAAGGAACGGCCATCCGGCAGGCGCACATACCCGGCACCCGGATGCGCCGCCGAAATATACGCCGCAGACTCATGCTCCAGCAGGTTATAGGAATCCTGCGCGCTCGCCACGCGCAGGCAAATGCTCGTGGCAATATTGGCGCGAATATCCTGCGAAATGGCACCCTGCGGACGCTGAGTCGCCAACACCAGGTGCAGACCCAGCGAGCGGCCAATCGTGGCGATGCGCATCAGCTCAGCCATAGCGTCCGGCATGGAATCGATGAGCATGCGGAACTCATCCACCACAATCAGCAGCTCGGGGTAGCGCGGAGTGGTACCCGCCGCCTGGCAGGAGGCCAGGTAGTCGCGGTAGGAGTTCACGCCGAGCGCCTGCAGATCCACCTCGCGGCGGTGAATATCGGCGCGCAAAAATTCGAGCGCACGCTCCACCGCGGACACATCAAAATTGCTCAACACGCTGAGCGCATGCGGCAGTTGAGCAAGAGGACCCAAACCCGCCGAGCCCTTGAAATCCACCAGAATCAGGCCGAGGCGCTCGGGCGGGTAACGTAGCGCAGCGCTGAGCACCAGCGAACGCAGCAGCTGCGATTTGCCGGCACCGGTCGTGCCACCGAGCAGCCAGTGCGGGCCGTGCTCAGACAGACCAATATTCAGCGAGCCGCCCGAAGAAACACCCAGGTAGCAGCGAATATCGGAGGCGTAACGCTGAGTGGACCAGCGCTGCAGAACGGACTCCACCGCCATGTCATCGGTGCGGTTCTTCTGCCGCGCGCTCTGCGCCTGCAGGGAAGAGAATAGATGCGCCGACTGGTGCACCTGTGCCTCACCGAGCGCGCCCTGCTCCTGCTCGCATCCGGCACGGTACAGGTTCTCAAGAGCGGCACAGAACGCCTCAACGCTGAGCCCATCGGCGTGCTGGCACAGACCCTCACACGCCAGAGGGTGAACCTGGTAGACACCCTCGGTTGGCTGCACTGCAGGCGCCGCATAACCCTGCGCACGGTAACGGATGCTCTGACGGTGGCTACCCTCACTCGCGCACTCAACCCAGGCGGCACCAAAAAGCGCGCCGGGCGCATGGGCGGAGCTATCACCCTCAGCACTGCCCAGCACGCAGAGCGCCGGGGCGTTCACCTTCTGCTCACGCGGGGAGGCGAACGCACGGGACTGTGAAGACTCAGCGACCGCCCCAGAGGTCAGTGCGGTCAGTAGCGGAGCGTAGATAGCGCTCGCCTGCAGGGGCATGAGAATCAGTGGCGGAACAGATGCGGAAAGCTCCGACTGCAAGCTGCTCTGCAGCGCCTGCAGATACTTCTCCTGCTGCACGCCCGGCAGACAATGCACGCTCACGCCCGGCACCACAGCCAGAGTCTGCATCAGACGATTGGTTCGCTGCTGATCAGCGCTATCAGCGCCAGCCAGCAGAACGTGCACCGAACCCGGATAGCCCGCCACCAGCTGCACCAGGTAGGCGCGCAGATGCGCCTCCTCCAGCTTCAGGTAGTGACCGAGAGTCGGGGTGGGTAGCGGCAGATAGTGGGGTGCATCCTGCTTCTCCAGAGTGCCCAGCGGGAGGTTGCGGCCGCGCAGGTAGGGCTGGCGGGGGCCGCACCCGAGCACAATAGCCGGGTAGGCGGCATCCTGCAGGTCAGAGAGGCCCGAAATCGCCAGGTCGCCCGCGGTCGGCAGGGCGAGAGCACGTTCCTTCTCCTGCAGCGCCGCCTGATGAGTCTGCTGCGATGCGGCACGGTTCTCCGCCCGACCGCCAAAGAAATGCAGAAGCATCAGCAGCGAAGACGCCGCAGACATCAGCAGAAGGAACCACATGCCGGTCACCAGCGCAATAATCAGGCCCACCACAATCGGCAGGCACACGCTCAACAGAATCTGCTTGAGCTTACGCGGCGCGGGAGGATTTACGACTACTGGCTCGAAGGGGTTGCCGGCATTGCCCAGGGGAGCGAGCGTCTGTGCGGGCTCGCCAGAGGAAGATTCGGGGGAAGAAGCGAGGGAAGAGCCGGGGGTAGCGGTGGCGGTGCTCGCCTTCTCGGCGGTGCGTTCGCCGTCAGCGCTGGGGGAGGTGAGCATGCAAAGTGAGGAGCCCAGGCGGAAAGGTTCGTTCCAGCGCAGGATGCGCGGCTCGGCGCCCTGTGCCCTCTTGCTGTCCTCGCTCACGGCAGGGCGCTTCTCGATCCAGCGGATGCCGGAGCTGTCGGCGTAGAAGCTGCCGTGCACCGGCTTGAGGAAGGGGTCCTGCAGGTGAATATGGCGCGGCTGTTCTCCTCCGCGGGCTGCTAGAGCCGCCCTGCCGAGGCTGGTGCGGCCGCGGCTGATGGGGAAGGTTGCGCCCGCGTCGGGGCCGCGCAGAATGTGCAGGAGGCTGACGGCGGGCGCGTTCAGTGGTTGAGGATTTAGGGGCTGAGATTCGTTCGGAATGTGGATATTTTGCGCATCCGAGGCTCCGAGGGGGTCCTGATTGTGCGCGGGGCGTAGCTGGAACGTCGCCTCCCGTGCTGTAGCGTGCGTGCCGGGTGCAGAGTGTCGCAGGGCGTGGTTGAGCGCCTGCTCTAGAGCCTGCTGGTGTGCGCTGTCTGCGTTACCGGGGTGCAGCTGTATTCCGTGGGGTGCCGCCTCGCCGTCGAGTCGGAGTACGCGGGGGTAGGGGAGCGCGTCGGTGGTGTTGTGGTGGTCGAGAAAGAAGAGAGTCATACCCTCAGGAAACATTAAAAAGCACTAAAGCTCAATAAATCACCTTTATATAAACTAAAACGTTCTTATTTTTTGAATTTTTCGCCCCATTTTTTGAAAAACTGTGGATAAATCACCCCAGTCACCTCGCGCATACCCCGGCGCGCATCCCGAAAAAGTGCTGATACAGCACTCCTTGCAGCGCGTGTTGTGGCGCGTGAGAGCCTTGAACTACCCACCCCTGTATCTGCGGCTCTACGCGGCGGCTAACTATCGCAGCAAAAAGAGCGGGGTGAATATTTACCCGTAAATAAAATTCCTTCACCATGAACGGACCGTAAAAATGCGCAGAAGAAAGAGCTTTCTCAGACCCGCTTGACCTCGGGGTTCGTGAAGAATATTCATCCAGAGAAAGAGTGTGCGAACAATAGTCCAAAAGCCCCTAAAAGCACGTCATAAGTATGCGTAGTGCTTGATAAACAGGTATCTTAGATTATGACTATATCCATCACGGGAGGGGCTTTTTGCGTCCAACCGTGCGGATTGCGGCGCGACTGAGAACCCTCAGATGTGTCCAATCTGGTAGGTGAATACCGCCCTCGCAGAAGCGGCGGTGCGCCGTGATAATACAGGAGAAAACATTGACCGCTGACCTCGTAGTAGTCGGTTCGGGCCTCTTTGGTCTGACCATCGCAGAACAGGCTGCCACTGAGCTGGGCCTGAAGGTTGCCCTGCTGGACCGCCGTTCCCACATCGGTGGTAACGCATACAGCGAGAAGGAGAAGCAGACCGGTATTGAGGTGCACCGCTACGGTGCGCACCTGTTCCACACCTCCAATGAGCGTGTCTGGGAGTACGTGAACCGTTTCACCGAGTTCACCAACTACGTACACCGCGTGTACACCCGCCACAACGGCATCGTGTACCCCATGCCCATTAACCTGGGTACCATCAACCAGTTCTTCAACGCCGCTTACTCTCCCGCAGAGGCAAAGGCGCTCATCGCTGAGCAGGCTGGCGAGCTGGCTGGTACCGACCCGCAGAACCTGAACGACAAGGGTATCTCCCTGATTGGTCGCCCCCTGTACGAGGCGTTCATCAAGCACTACACCGCTAAGCAGTGGCAGACCCCGCCGGAAGAGCTGCCCGCATCCATCATTTCCCGCCTGCCGGTTCGCTACAACTACGACAACCGCTACTTCAACGACAAGTACGAGGGTCTGCCCGTTGACGGCTACGCAGCATGGCTGGAGCGTATGGCGGCGCACCCGAACATTGAGGTGCACCTGAACACTGACTTCTTCGAGCCCGGTCACCAGTACTCTCGCGAGAACGTCCTGGGTCAGATTCCCGTGGTCTACACCGGCCCGGTTGACCGCTACTTCGACTACGCTGAGGGCGACCTGTCCTGGCGTACCATCGACCTGGAAGAAGAAGTCCTGCCGATTGAGGACTTCCAGGGTTGCTCCGTGATGAACTACCCCGATGCTGATGTTCCGTTCACCCGCATCCACGAGTTCCGTCACTTCCACCCCGAGCGTGACTACACCAAGGACGCAACCGTCATCATGCGCGAGTACTCTCGCTTCGCGAACAAGGGCGACGAGCCGTACTACCCGGTCAACACCTCCGTGGACCGTGAGAAGCTGCTGGCGTACCGCGACCTGGCTAAGGGCGAGAACAACGTGCTGTTCGGTGGCCGCCTGGGTACCTACAAGTACCTGGATATGCACATGGCTATCGGTGCTGCACTGTCCATGTTCGACAACAAGATCCGCCCGCACTTCGCTAACGGTGCGAAGCTCGAGTCCGGTGGTGTTGACGCATAACCATGGCTGATAAGACTTTGAAGAACCTGCAGCGGGTTATTTTCCCGAGCGCAGTTGAGACCGACGTTGTTCCCCTGTACGTGGATGCGAGTGTTGCAACCGGCGTTCAGCTACCCACCCGTATTGACGGTGACGCTTCCACCTCCATTGCGGAGGCGATGAACACCTCCGGTCAGTCTGTGTCGAGCGCCAGCGCGAACCGTGATGCCGCGAACAGCCTGAACAGCCGCCGCTCCATCACCGTGAACGCGGGCCAGAGCCTGTCTTTCGGTACGTACTTCAACGCGTTCCCCGCTTCGTACTGGCGCCGCTGGACTGACCTGAAGAAGGTCGTGCTGAGCGTTCAGACTCGCGGTGAGGGCATGGTCATTGTGTACAAGTCCAATGGCCGTGGCGTGATTCAGCGCGTGGATGCGAAGCTGCTCTCCGGCGAGGAGACCAACACCTTCACCCTGCCCCTGGCGCCGTTCGGTGACGGCGGCTGGTACTGGTTCGACCTGGCCGGTACCGGCGACCTTGAGCTGATTGAAGCGAACTGGCTGGGTGACATTGAGCCCCGCGCAGACGTGAAGGCTGGTCAGGCGACCGTGCAGATTACCACCATGAACAAGGTGGAGTACTGCATCAACAACATTCGTGCTCTGGGTGAGAGCCCCGAGATTTTCGATGCTGTGCACGAGTTCCTGATTGTGGATCAGGGCACCCAGAAGGTGCAGGACCACGAGGACTTCGAAGAGGTCGTCAAGCCCCTCTCCGGTAAGTTCCGCATTATCAACCAGGGCAACCTGGGTGGTTCCGGTGGCTTCTCGCGCGGCATGTTCGAGGCTGTCAACAACGGCTCCGATTACGTGCTTCTGCTCGATGACGACGTCATCGTTGAGCCCGAGTCGATTCTGCGTATGGTGACCTTCGCGAACTACTGCAAGGAACCCACCATCGTGGGTGCGCACATGTTCGACATGTTTGACCGTTCGGTCCTGCACGCATTCGGTGAGGTTGTTGACCCGTGGCGTAACTTCTACGCTAAGCCGCACGAGGACATGGCGATGGGCCACAACCTGGGCCACCACAACCTGCGTAACACCCCGTGGCTGCACCGCCGCGTGGACGTGGACTACAACGGCTGGTGGATGTGCCTCATCCCGACCACCGTCATTAAGGAAATCGGTCTGTCTCTGCCCCTGTTCCTGAAGTGGGATGACGCTGAGTACGGTCTGCGCGCTAAGGCTGCGGGCTTCGCTACCGTGTCCTTCCCCGGTGCGGGCGTGTGGCACGTGTCCTGGACCGATAAGGATGACTCCGTCGGCTGGCAGGCGTACTACCACGAGCGCAACCGCCTCATTACGGCGCTGCTGCACTCGCCCTTCGATAAGGGTGGCCGCGTGCTGCTTGAGTCCCTGTTCTTGGACGTCAAGCACACCCTGTCCATGCAGTACTACACCGAGGCTGGCCGCCTGATGGCGCTGGAGGATCTGCTCTCCGGCCCCGATCACCTGCACCCCTCGCTCTCGCAGCGTCTGCCGGTGATTCGTGCGATGGCTAAGGAGTACCCGGAGTCTCAGGTGAAGCCGAACGTGGATGACTTCCCGGCTATCCAGACGAAGAAGCCTCCGTTCCGTGGCCGCCGTTCCTTCGCGTCCCCGGGCTATAAGAAGCTTGCTTCGTGGACCGCGAAGACTGTTGCTCGTCAGCTGTTCAAGCCGGTGAGCGAAGAGGCGAAGGCTCACCCGCAGATTCAGCTGAACTACGGTGAGACGAACTGGTGGACCCTGTCGAAGTTCGATTCGGCTCTGGCGACTAACGCTGAGGGTACCGGCCTGTTCTGGTACCGCCGCGACCCCGAGCAGCTCAAGTCGAAGCTGGCTCAGGCCGCTAAGCTGCACGTTCAGCTGGTGACCGGCTGGGAGAAGCTGCGTGAGCAGTACCGTTCGAAGGCTGCTGAGGTTGCCTCCTACGATGCGTGGGCTAAGACCTTCGCTGAGCATACGGATTCTGAGCTGACCCGATGAACGATCTGAAGTCTGTTCCCCTGAAGGCGCCCGGCCGTGGGCGCGGCATCCTGGATGCGGTGAAGAACCGCTACCTGCTTCGACTGCTGGTCGATAAGGAAATCCAGGTCCGCTACCGCGGCTCGGTGCTGGGCATTTTGTGGTCGTACATTAAGCCGGGTGTGCAGTTCCTGGTGTTCTACATTGCCATGGGTATGTTCCTTGGCTTGGAACGCGGTATGCACAACTATGCGGTGTACCTGTTCTCGGGCATGATTGCCATTAACTTCTTCTCGGAGGGTTTTGGTAATGGTGCTCGCGCCATGGTGGTTAACAGCGCGCTGATTCGTAAGATTTACCTGCCGCGTGAGCTGTTCTCGCTGTCGACGGTGTGGGTGGCTCTGGTACATTTTGTGCCTCAGATCGCCGTGATGTTGCTGGCCTGCTTCTTGGTGGGTTGGTCCCCGACCTTCCTGGCCTTTGGGTCGATTCTGGCGGGCATGCTCATCGTGATGCTGTTGTCCTATGGTCTGGGTCTGATTTTCGGTGTGGCTAACGTGTTCTTCCGCGATTCGGAGAACATTGTGGACATGCTGCTGATGGTGGCTACCTGGTTCTCGCCGGTGCTGTACTCCTGGACCATGGTGCGTGACACCCTGTACCCGTGGGTGTTCAACGTGTTCATGCTTAACCCGCTGACCGTTGCGGTGGAGCTGTTCCACTATGGCTTCTGGCATCCGACGCTCCGTCCTGAGGATTTGGCGCTCCCTGCTTCGCAGGTGGTTCCGCATCTCTTCAGCTTCTGGACTCCGATTGCCATTGGTATTTCTCTGCTGACCGTTTTGATTGGTGATTTGCTCTTCCGTAAGTTTGAGGGCAACTTCGCCCAGGAGCTCTGATTCTGTGGATATTAAGAAGCTTGAGTTCCCGCCGGTGAGCCCGGACGCTCCCGTGGTGATTCACGTGGAGAATTTGGTGAAGCGCTTCGTTCTGCGCCACACCCGTTCGATGAAGGAAGCTTTTGTTTGGCTGATTAAGGGCCGCAAGGGTGATCTTTCGGAGAAGTTCAATGCGCTCAACGGCGTGAGCCTGGATATTCGTCAGGGTGAGCGTGTGGCTCTTCTGGGTCTGAACGGCTCGGGTAAGTCCACGCTGCTGAAGATGATTTCTGGCGTGATGCGCGCCGATGAGGGTGAGGTTCTCACTCGCGGCAATATTGCGGGTCTGATTGAGGTGGGCGCTGGTTTCCACCCGGATCTGACCGGTCGCGATAACGTGTACCTCAACGGCGCGATTTTGGGTATGTCCAAGGAGGAGATTGAGGCTTCCTTCGATTCGATTGTGGATTTCGCTGAGATTCACGACTTTATCGATACCGAGGTGAAGTTCTACTCTTCGGGTATGTACCTGCGTCTGGCGTTCTCGGTTGCGGTTCATACGAACCCGGATATCTTCCTGGTGGATGAGATTCTTGCGGTGGGCGATGAGCCGTTCCAGAAGAAGTGTATTGCGAGGATTCAGGAGCTGTGCTCTGCCGGTAAGACTCTTGTCGTGGTGAGCCATGACCTGGATCTGGTTTCTAAGATTTGTGACCGCGGCGTGGTGCTGGAGCACGGTAACCTGCGTTTTGACGGTCCGATTAAGGAAGCCGTGAAGGTGATTCGTGGCGGCGACTAACCGCTAGATGATTGCTGGTGATGGGGCGTGTATTCCCGATGGGGGAGTGCACGCCCCTTTGCTGTGCTCGAGAAGTTGTGCCCGAGAAGTTGCTGTTGCTGTATAGGGTTCTAACGTTTCGGCATGGGCGGCATGGGTACTAGGGGCGGCAGACGGCGACTGCGGGGTTTTAAGACGAAATGTTACGTGTGCACCGCGTGCAATATAACGGTGAGCAGCGGTAGGCGGTTCGAGAGGTGCACGCGCCACTGTTCTGCAAGTCACAGCTGACTAGGCGTTTTGGATTTTGGTGCACATTGGGTAACGATGTGTGCAATTCTGTGCATCAAAAATACTCAAATACTATACTCGTAAATATTAAGGGGCGTTTTATTACATTTTGATAAATTTGATGCTCTGAGGGTAGGGTGATGATGGCATTGATGTATCAATGCTTCACCGTATTCCACACAACCACACCACGCACAGCATCGGATCATTTCAATGGAGAACACCGTACTGGATACCCGGGCGGAGCATCTAACTCTGCTCGAAGAAAATATCCGTGAGGCAATGCGCCACCGCAGCCTGGACCCGCACGAGGACCAGCACGCCGTTCGCGGGCTCATTGACGAGCACCTGAACGATTACGAACAGCGACGCGCCCGCATCTCCCTGCCCGACTTGGGTGACCGCGAATCCGTGATTCAGCGCCTGCACGATGAAATCTGCGGCTTCGGCGTGATCCAGCCGTTCCTCGATGATGAGAGCGTTGAAGAAATCTGGATTAACTCTCCCGACGAAATCTTTATCGCCCGCAACGGCGAAAGCGAATTGACCGGTCTGCACCTGAGCGCCGAGGCGATCAATAGCCTGCTGGAGCGCATGCTCAAGCCTTCGGGTCGCCGCGTGGATCTTTCCTCCCCGTTTGTTGATGCATCCCTGCCGGATGGCTCCCGCTTGCACGCGGTGATTCCGGATATTACCCGCAGGCACACGAGCATCAATATCCGTAAGTTCGTGGTGCGTGCCCGCCGTCTGCCCGATCTGGTGCGCATGAACTCGCTGAGTGCCGGCGCGGCGTCCCTGCTGCATGCGGCGGTGGAGAGCGGCATGAACATCCTCGTTTCGGGTGCGACTCAGGCGGGTAAGACTACGATGCTGAACTGTCTGTCGGCATCTATTCCGCCGCGTGAGCGCGTGATTACGTGTGAAGAAATCTTTGAGCTCGCGGTTCCGCTGCGCGATGTGGTGGGTCTGCAGTGCCGCCAGCCGAACCTTGAGGGCACCGGCGCGATTGAGCTGCGCCGCCTGGTCAAGGAGGCTCTGCGTATGCGCCCGGACCGCATCCTCATTGGTGAGGTGCGTGAGGCGGAATCCCTGGATATGCTCATTGCGCTCAACGCGGGTCTGCCGGGTATGTGCACGATTCACGCGAACTCGGCGCGTGATGCGGTGACCAAGATTTGTACCCTGCCGCTGCTGGCGGGCGAGAATATTTCCTCGGCGTTCGTGGTGCCGACCGTGGCGTCCTGCTTTGACATTGTGGTGCATTGCGGGCGTGATTCGCGCGGTCAGCGTCAGGTCGAAGAGATCAGCATGCTGGGCGGCCGCGTTGAGGACGGCGTGATTGAGATGTCTCCGCTGTTTGTGCGCCGTGACGGTCGGATGGTGTGCGTGGCGTTGGAGCTGCCGAACCCGGATCGTTGGATTCGTGCCGGTCACCGCCCCGAGCAGGTGCTGGCGGCGGCGAAGGCGGGTCAGTAATGCCTCTGTTTCTGAGCCTGATTTTGGGGTTGGGCGTCTGCCTGATTTATCTTTCTTGCTTTCCTGATAATGGCAAGCCGCCGAAGCCGAGTAACGACCCGGCGCTGGTTGTGGCGCTGCGTAAGGCGGGTATGCATTCGCTGACTCCTCGCACGTTCATGTGGGTGAGCGTTGCCAGCGGTGTGAGCGCGTCGGTTCTGCTGCTGATGCTTACTCAGCTTTTGCCGCTGGGTCTGCTGGGCCTGATTGGTGGTTTTGTGGCGCCTCGCGTGGTTGTGAATCATCGTGCCCGCGCGGCGGATGCCCGTATTTGGCAGTTGTGGCCGGATGCGGTGGACCACCTGCGTTCGGCGATTCGTGCGGGTTTGTCCCTGCCGGAGGCGTTGATTCAGCTCTCGTACCGCGGCCCGGAAGAGCTGCGTGATGCTTTCGCCCATTTTTCGCGTGATTACCGTGCGTCGGGTGAGTTTGTGCCGTCGCTGAACCGTTTGAAGGAGTACCTCTCTGACCCGGTGGCAGACACCATCATTGAGGCTTTGAAGATTGCCCGCGAGGTGGGCGGTTCGGACCTGGGTAAGCTGCTGGGTACGCTGAGTGATTTTCTGCGTGAGAATGCGCGTACCCGTTCGGAGCTTCTGGCGCGTCAGTCGTGGACTGTGAATGCGGCTCGCCTCTCCTGCGTGGCGCCCTGGTTTGTGCTGTGCCTGATGGCGACTCAGCCTGCCGCGCGCATGGTTTATAACTCGTTTGCCGGTGCGATGCTGATGATTGCCGGTGCCGCTATTTCTTTGGCGGCGTACCGTCTGATGCTGCGTATTGGTGAGTTGCCGCGTGAACGGAGGGTTTTCGGATGAACCTGCCTCTGATTTTTGGTTTGCTGTTGGCGGCCGGCGTGGGTCTGATTCTTTCGTCGGTGCTGAATACTCGCAGTATTTCGTTCTCGGATCGTGTGGCGTCGCAGCTGCGCGGTGAGACTCTGCGCGAGTCGCTTTTGAAGGAGCAGGGGCGCCGCGAGCCGAGCCTGCTGGAGGCGATTTCGGCGTTCTGCGCGCCGCTTCTGCGTTCGTTGTCTTCGTCGTTGAGCGGCTCGTCGCTGAGTGATAGTTCGGTGCAGGAGCGTCTGCGTCGTGCTGGCTCTTCGCAGAGTGTGAGCGCGTTTCGTGCTGAGCAGCTGCTGTGGGCTCTTGCCGGTGTGACCGTCATGAGTGCCCTGACCGTTATCGGTGTGGTGCAGGAGCGTTTCTCGATTCTGGTGGCTCTTGTGCTGGTCCTGGTGAGCGGTTTGAGCGGTTTTCTGGCGCGTGACTGGTGGCTGGGCGAGGCTGTGACTAAGCGTGAGAAGCAGCTGGTTGCTGAGTTCCCGGCGCTGGCGGAGATGATGGCGCTGTCGGTGACGGCGGGCGAGTCGGCGCTGGCGGCTTTGGAGCGTATCTGTTTGACTTCTCGCGGCGAGTTGGCTCGTGAGTTTTCTGAGATTTTGGCGCGGACCCGCACCGGCGTTTCGCTCTTGAGCGCGTTGCAGGAGTTCGCGGAGCGTACTCGCGTTCCGGCGTTGAGTCGCTTTGTTGAGGGTATTGCTGTTGCGATTGAGCGCGGTACCCCTCTGGCCGATGTGTTGCGTGCGCAGGCTCAGGATGTGCGCGATAACGCTAAGCGTGAGCTGATGGAAACAGCCGGTAAGAAGGAGATTGCGATGCTCGCCCCGGTGGTGTTTTTCATCCTGCCGCTGACCGTCATTTTTGCGGTCTTCCCTGGCCTGTCGCTTATGCGTTTGAACTTTTAGATTTTGCGGCGGGTACACACCGTACCGGCTGCACCGCGGTGGGCTGGGCTGATTGCCCGGCGTGCCGCACCAACCACACACTACACCCTTTGATAGAAGGAGAAAATCATGTTCCGTCGTTTCCGCACCACCCTCACCGTGCTGATTGCCCTGGCTGTCGCATCCGTGCTGGCTCTGCGCCTGAAGAACAAGCAGGATGACCCCGAGCGCGGCGACGTGCCCGGTTGGGTCATGATCACCATGATGAGCGCCGTGCTGGTTGCCGCTATCCTGGCGATTGCTCAGCCCGCTCTGACCAAGATGTTCAACGACGCAATCGCTCTGGTTCACCAGTGATGCGTAAGCCCCGCATCGCTTCTGAGCTGACTGCCGCTGAGCTATCCTCCGCGGAACATTCTGTGGAGGATAGCGAGCGCGGTGATGCCAGCACGGAGTTCGTCATGGTCGGTGCCCTGCTGGTGTTGCTGACCATGGCGATTCTGCAGGTTTCTTTCGCCCTGTATGCACGAACCATGTTGGTGGATGCTGCGGCGGCTGGGGCACGTTACGGTACGATGCGTGACCGCACTCCGCAGGAGGGCATGGAGCGTACCCGTCAGCTGATTGAGGGGGCTCTTCCGTCTTCGTATGCTGAGAATATTTCGTACCGTCAGAGTAGTGATTCTACGGGTGTGCGCACTTTGGAGGTGACGGTGAAGTCTCCGTTGCCGGTGCTGGGTCCGTGGGGTTTTCCGGATTCTATTGAGGTGAAGGGGCATGCGATTTATGCGGAGCATCGTTCCGGTGATTAGTGGCTTTTCGCTTCGGCAGTGCATGAAGGAACGCCTGAGGATCCGGTCTGACCGGCCTCTTTCTAGTCGGTCTCGTTCTGGTCAACACACCCCCGAAGAGGGTAGCGCCATTGTGGAGTTCCTGGGTTTGGGTATTACTCTGCTCATCCCGGTGCTCTACGGCATTCTGACGATTTTTAGCCTGCAGTCTTCGGTGATGGCGGCTCATGCGGCGAGCGCCCAGGTGGTGCTGTATGTGCAGGAGCAGCCGCAGGATTCGTCGGTGGGCCCGGATTTGGCTCAGCGTCTGGCAGTGCATGCTGCCGCGGATTACGGGGTTGAGCCCTCCGATGTGAGCGTGTCGTTGAGCTGTGCGTCGGGGGAGTGCGTCTCAGGTACGAAGGCGTACGCCACGGTGACGGTTCAGGCGCGTTTGCCGCTGCTGCCTTCGTTTATGGGTGGCGGCGTGATTCCGGTGAGTTCTCATGCATCGAGTTGGGGGTCTGGTCATGCTGATTCCTAATGGTTTGCTTGCTCGGGCCAATATGAAGATTCGAGCCCGTGCGCAGAGCCGGGCGCTCGCCTCAGACTCGGAAGAGGGCAGTATTGCTCCGCTGATTGTGGGCATGCTGGCGTTGCTTCTGCTCATCGGTTCGGTGACGGTGGCGATTACCGGCGCGTATCTGCAGACTCAGCATCTGCAGGATGTGGCGGACGCTCAGGCGAACTCGATTACCCGCACGATCCGCACTCCTGAGGAGGCGAACGGTTCGGCGGCGTGGGAGTATGCGAGTGCGTACCTGGCTGAGGTTCAGCCGGGGCAGGATTTTCATGCGTTGCGTCTGGATAATGTGTCCGTGGATTCTGATCACAGTGTGCACGTGTACCTGTCGGCTCGTATTCGTCCGCCGCTGCTGTCGATTCTGGTGCCTGATGGTATTGAGGTGACCGCTCATGGTTCGTCGCGTTTGAAGACGAGTCAGGGCCCGTCCAGCGATTAGAGGCGTTGTGAGCCCCATAGACTGCGAGGGTGCATCCGCAAGGTAGTGTAACGGCTAGCGGATGCGCCCTCGTTTTTTGTCCCCATTTTGTTGCCGTTTTTGTTCCCAAGCTGTTCCCGCAGCACGGCTTCTGCCCTCTACCTGCCCCTTCCTTCTGCGCTGTGGGCTGTTGCGGGCTGTAACGGCGGGACTTTCTGGCCGTTTCGCGATAGTGTTAAAAGCTATGGCATCCTTCGACTTTTCTGCTGAGATTAAAGAGCTTCGCGCGATTTTCACCTCTATTGCTGCTGTGAGCGATATTGAGGGGATTGAGCGCGCCATTGAAGACCTGTCTGCGCAGGCTGCCGCACCCGATTTGTGGGATGACGTGGAGAACGCGCAGAAGGTGACGAGCGCCCTGTCGTATAAGCAGTCGGAGCTGAATCGTCTGCGTTCGCTGTCTTCTCGCATTGATGATGTTGAGGTGATGGTGGAGCTTGCCGAAGCGGAGGATGAGGAAACTGCCGCCGAGCTGCTCGCTGATGCTGAGCGTGAGTGCGGTGAGATCCGCGCCAAGCTGGAGGAGCTTGAGGTGCTGGTGCTGCTGTCGGGTGAGTACGATCAGCGTGAGGCTGTGGTGACGATTCGTTCGGGCGCCGGCGGCGTGGATGCTGCTGATTTCGCGGAGATGCTGCTGCGCATGTACCTGCGGTGGGCGGAGAAGAATGGCTACCCGACGAAGGTTCTGGACACCTCCTACGCTGAGGAGGCGGGCCTGAAGTCGGTGACCTTTGAGGTGAACGCGCCGTACGCTTTTGGCCGCCTGTCGGTGGAGGCGGGTACTCACCGTCTGGTGCGTATTTCGCCGTTCGATAATCAGGGCCGCCGCCAGACCTCGTTCGCGGCGGTTGAGGTGATCCCTCTGATTGAGCAGACGGATGCTATTGAGATTCCCGAGTCTGAGATTAAGGTGGATGTGTTCCGCTCGTCGGGCCCGGGTGGTCAGTCGGTGAATACGACGGATTCGGCGGTGCGTATGACTCACTTGCCGACCGGTATTGTGGTGTCGATGCAGAATGAGAAGTCGCAGTTGCAGAACCGTGCGGCGGCTTTGCGTGTGCTGCAGTCTCGCCTGTTGCTGTTGCGTAAGGAGCAGGAGGACGCGAAGAAGAAGGAGCTTGCCGGTGATATTAAGGCGAGCTGGGGTGATCAGATGCGCTCCTATGTTCTGCATCCGTACCAGATGGTGAAGGATCTGCGTACCGGCTATGAGGAGGGTAATACCTCTAATGTTTTGGATGGCGGTTTGAACGCCTTTATTGATGCTGGTATTCGCTGGCGTGCTTCGGGGCGCGCGGCTGAAGAGAGCTAAGACGTATAAGGATTGAGTGATGGCTCAGAAAAAGAAGAAAGACGCGAAGAAGGACCCGAATAACGCGATTATTGCCCAGAATAAGAAGGCTCGCCACAACTACAACATTGTGGATACCTATGAGGCGGGTATTGTTCTGCTGGGTACTGAGGTGAAGTCTCTGCGTGATGGTGGGGCGTCCATTGTGGATGGTTTCTGCCAGGTGACCGATAACGAGATGTGGCTCGAGGGTATTCATATTGCGGAGTATGGTTACGGTACGTGGACGAACCATGCGGCTCGTCGTCGCCGTAAGCTGCTGCTGCATCGTTCTGAGATTAATAAGTTGGCGCAGAAGCTGAAGGAGACCGGTTACACGGTGGTTCCGTTGAAGCTGTACTTCTCGAATGGTCGTGCGAAGGTTGAGATTGCTTTGGCGACCGGTAAGCGTGAGTACGATAAGCGTCAGGCTTTGCGTGAGCGTCAGGATGACCTGGAGGCGCGCCGCGCAATGCGTTACCGCAACCTCGGCTAGAGCTAAGGTAACGGTGGGGGCTGTCTAGCCGGTTCCTATCTAACCGGCCCCTGTCTAGCTGGGGTCTGGGCGCGGTTTCTCGCGTATAATGGTTGGAAATTCGTAGCGTACCGCGAGCACCATACTTTATGAGGAGACACATGTCTGAGAACCCGAACTACCAGCAGAACCCGGGCGAGTTCATTCCCGCACCGCAGCAGGCACCCGCATACAACATGCAGGGTGGCTACCCCGGCTACCAGCCGACCCCGAGCTCGGCTCTGGCGATTGCTTCGCTGATCCTGGGTGTTATTGGTCTGCTGTCTGGCTGGCTGATTTTCGGTGGCGTGCTGGGTCTGGTTGGCGTGATTCTGGGTATTGTTGCCCTGGTGAAGGTGAAGAATGGTACCGCCTCCGGTAAGGGCATGGCGATTGGTGGTATTGTCACCGGTGCGCTGGGCATGATTGTTGCTGTTGTTGTGCTGGTTCTGGGTTTGATCGGCATTGGTATACTCAGCGAGTGCGCTGAGAATGCCGAGCCGGATTCGAACGGTAACTACGTGTGCACCATTCATGGCGAGACTATGACCATGAGCCCTAAGGAATATAAGGCTGTCCGCCGCTAAGTCGCGTTGAGTTTTCGAAACGTTGAGGGACCGAATAGTGTTGAACTATTCGGTCCCTTGCTCTTTTTCGGCGCTGAATCTGCCCGATTGGTGGATTCTGGGGGCTGAATCTGAAATCTTGGACTTCACAGATGACCCAGATGACGGCTTATTTATATAATGGAACCGAACTCAGCGCGCAATGGTGCGTTGGGCGAGTATAAATTGTTCGCTGCAACTGTGAAGGAAAGAACGACGGATGTCTGAGAATAACTACGGAAACAACCAGGGGAACGCACAGAACCCCTACGCTGCTCAGCAGCCTAATTCTTCCGCCCAGAGCTCGTACGGTCAGGATTACGGCCAGGCTCCTGCAGCGCAGAACACTTACGGCCAGGATTACGGTCAGAACGCATCCGCTCAGAACAGCTACGGCCAGACTCAGCAGAATACCGCTCAGCAGAACCAGTACGGTCAGTTCGGTGCGCAGTCTTCTTCTCAGACCGCTTACGGTCAGAACGTTGCTCAGGGTACCTCTGCCCAGGGCGTTTCGGCCCAGGGTACTTCGGCGCAGAACACCTACGGCCAGGCTCAGCCCGCTCAGCAGCAGTACGGCTACGGCCAGGATGCTTCCTACCAGGCTCAGCCCGCTCAGCAGAACCAGTACGGTTACGGTCAGGACGCCTCCTACCAGGCGCAGCCCGCTGACTACAACTACCAGCAGAACTCCTACCAGCAGCAGCCCCAGCAGGATGCTTACGGTTACGGCCAGCCCGCGGGTTACCCGTATGCGGCTCCCGTGACGAAGAAGGCTCCCGGCATGGCGCTGGCGGCGATGATTCTCGGTATTGCGGCTGTGCTGACCGGTTTCTTCGTGTTTGGTGCCCTGCTGGGTATCGCTGCGATTATTCTGGGCGCCCTGTCCCTGAAGAAGACTAAGGAAGTTGGCGCGGGTAAGGCATTCGCGCTGACCGGTATTATCACCGGTGCGGTGTCCGTCCTGATTTCAATTTCCATGCTTTTCGTATACATTTCTTTCTTCCAGACTACTGAGAAGTGCCTTGAGGTTGGTACCGATGACGGCCACGGTAACGTGGTCTGCCAGATTGGTGACAACCCGAACAACCGCATGACTGTTCCGGCTCACCGCTAAGGCTTGACCACCTAATTTTGACTGCCTAATTTTGGCTACCCAGTGCGGTACGCGAACGGGGTGAGGATTCCAGATTTTCTGGGGTGCCTCACCCCGTTTTTATGCGCTGTGTCAGGCTACGGTGTTGCTGCTGTGCTAATCTGTTCGCTTTATTCGCCTCTAGCGGAGGGGTGTACTTGCGTGGGTGGGGGACTTGCACACCGTTAAACACCTCCGATATACTGAATCTCTACCGTGTTTGAATGGCACCGCGGCATCAAGGTATGTTGAGGAAAACTTTCAGAAGACGGTGGGCTTTTTGATAAAAGCATAGGGGGATGATCGGTTTCGACGATGTGAGTTGAGATGGGTGAAGCGTGCCGAGGATGCAGGGTTATCTCGTTAACGCCCTCTGCAAAAAATTAAGTGCAGAATCTAAGCGCACTGACTTCGCACTCGCTGCCTAAGCGCGAGTTGCCGTCTGTCGGCCTGAGCATGCCTTTGGCTCAGTTACCGGCATCGACTTAAAAGGCCACTGCTGCTAGCCCTTGTTGCGGGGGCTAGCGGGACTTTTACGTGACTAGGTTCGTCGGTATATGTGTTTATGCAAGTACCGGAGCCGAAAAGTAGCGTTCGCATAAACTGCGCACGGAGAAGCCCCGTTGACGCCACATCGGACCGGGGTTCGATTCCCCGCATCTCCACGATCTCCCAACCGCCCGCTCACCTTCACGGGTGTGCGGCGGTGATAATCGGTTCCAATCCAGAGGAAGAACCGCGGTAGGTTTCTACCACCCGGCAGGACG
>ENA-OWLM01000003-OWLM01000003.1-metagenome-genome-assembly--contig:-NODE-3-length-90556-cov-3.946807_pt1 | contig 90556 bp, 85 predicted proteins | sample MGYA00245349_ERZ651102 | MGnify/ENA primary metagenome ERZ651102 (study PRJEB26857, sample SAMEA4031759) | metagenome | biome: human; feature: oral; material: saliva | place: Philippines | collected 2014 | study... | reverse complement strand
CCGGGGCGCCCGCAGCCCCTCCCCGCCCGATGACCACAACCTGAACGTCCCCAGACCATCCGGCAGGGGGACAGCCTCCCCGAGCCGGATGGGCAACACCTCCTCACGGGGCGCGAGATCCGGCGCCACCAGATGCAGTCGCCCCTGATGGCGGCGGCACTCCAGCCCCTGCAGGCCCAGCCTGGGGTTGGCGTCGTCCCGCGCCAGCGCCACCTCCTGCCACAGCAGGCCGAGCAGCTCCCGGGACGGCATCTCCTCCCCCTGGCGACGGATCCAGTAACGCAGCAGGTTGTTGCGACGGGCTGCGGATAATGCATGCAGAGGGGCGATGCGCAGCGCCTCCCCCTCACCGGCCAGTTGCCAATCCGACTCGGCCAGTTCGTTTATCAGCACCTCCTGCTCGGCACAGATCGCCATGGTACGCGCCGCCGTCTGGGCCATGGCGGGCCAGCGCGCCTTGAGGAGCGGGATGAGCTGCTGGCGCAGGAAGTTGCGGTCATAGCGGGTGTCCTGGTTGCTCTCGTCCTCCACCCAGCCATGGGGCAGGGTGGCGGCTGCGTCGGCCAGCTCGGCCCGGCTCACTTCGAGCAAGGGGCGCAGCAGCATGCCACAGGCAAAGGGCTGGCTTGGCACCATGCCCGCCAGCCCGCGCAGACCGGCGCCGCGCTTGAGCGCCAGCAGCAGGGTCTCCAGCTGATCGTCCTGATGGTGGGCGGTGAGCAGCCACTCCCCCTCCCCCAGATGAGCGGCAAGGCTCTGATAGCGGGCCTCGCGGGCCTGTGCCTCCAGGCTGTCCCCACTGCCCCGTTGCAGCTGCACCCGCGCAGTGATGAGCGGCACCGCCAGTTGCTGGCACACCCCTTCGCAGTGGGCCACCCATTCGTCGGCATTTGGGCTCAGGCCGTGGTGCACGTGCAGGGCGCGCAGGGCAAGGCCGTGCTCCCGGGCGAAGCGGGCCGCCAGCACCAGCAGCACGGTGGAATCGAGCCCGCCGCTGAAGGCCACCAGCAGGCCACGGGAACCTTCCGGCGCGGGCAGAGTCTGACAAAAACGAGAATAAATACGAGAAATCATAGGCTTCCCCAATACGACCTGGCCGATCTTAGCAGAGTCGGGCTTATCAAGCGCTAACCCGGCTGCTAGAGTGAGGCGCTCCCTGCGTGGGCAAGGAAGCCGTATAACCCGAATTGGAATCCAACATAATGAACAACAAGAAAAGCATACTGGCCGCCCTCGTCGGGCTGGCCCTGCTGGCCGGCTGCAGTCAGGCACCGGATGGCGCAGACAAGCACTCCGGCCTCGCGCTGGCCAACATGGACACCAGCGTCAAACCCGGTGACGACTTCTTCCGTTATGTGAACGGCCACTGGCTGGCCACCGCCAAGATCCCGGACGACAGGCCCGCAGACGGTGCCTTCTACCTGTTGCGGGACAAGTCCCTGGCGGACGTGCGGGTGCTGGTGGAAGGGCTGGACGGCAAGGCCGCCGCCGGCACGCCGGCCCAGCAGATCCGTGATCTCTACCAGAGCTACCTGGATAAGAAGACCCGGGATGCCAAGGGGACTACCCCCCTGCTGCCCATGCTGAGCGCCATCGACCGCATCGGCAGCAGCCAGGAGCTCGCCCGCGCCTTCGCCCAGAGCGCCCGCACCGGTGGCAACGCCCCCTTCGGCTTCTGGATAGACGCGGACGCCAAGGCGCCGGACAGCTATGCAGTCTACCTCTACCAGTCCGGGCTCGGCCTGCCGGACAGGGACTACTACCTCAAGACCGACGCCAACAGTCAGGCGCTCTTGCAAAAATACGAGCAGCACATCGCCGCCATGCTGGCCCGCTTCGGTGAGGCGGATGCGGGGGCCAAGGCCAAACGCATCCTGGCCCTCGAAACGGCGATCGCCCGCATCCAGTGGGACAACGTAGCCCTGCGGGATCGGGAGAAGAACTACAACAAGGGGCCAGTGAGCGAACTCAAGCGCCTTGCCCCTGCCATCGACTGGGACGCCTATCTCGGCCAGGCCGGCCTCGCGGGGCAGCAGAGCCTGGTCATCGGTCAGCCGAGCTACCTCGCGGCCCTGAACGGCCTGATGGCGCAGACCCCCATGGGCGACTGGCAGGCTTACCTCAAGTGGCAGCTCATCACCGATTACGCCCCCTACCTCGACAGCCAGACCGATGATCAGAGCTTCGCCTTCTTCGGCACCACCCTGAGCGGCACGCCCAAGCAGCGCGCCCCCTGGGAGAGGGCCCTCGGCGTGCTGGACAACAACCTGGGGGAGGCGGTGGGCAAGCTCTACGTGGAGCGCTACTTCCCCCCTGCGGCCAAGGCCCGCATGGAGCAGCTGGTGGAGAACCTGCGCACCGCCTACGGCCAGAGCATCCAGGAGCTGGACTGGATGTCGCCGGCGACCAAGGCCCAGGCCCTCGAGAAGCTCGCCAAGTTCAGGCCCAAGATAGGCTATCCGGACAAGTGGAAGGACTACAGCGCCATCGAGATCCGCGCCGATGATCTGGTGGGCAACCTGCTGCGCGCCCGCGCCTTCGAATACGCCGACAACCTGGCGCGCCTTGGCAAGCCGGTGGACAGGGACGAGTGGCACATGTCACCCCAGACCGTGAACGCCTACTACAACTCGAGCAACAACGAGATCGTCTTCCCTGCCGCCATCTTGCAGCCTCCCTTCTTCGACATGACGGCGGATGACGCGGTCAACTACGGTGCCATCGGCGGGGTGATCGGCCACGAGATGGGCCACGGTTTTGATGATCAGGGGGCCAAATCCGACGGCGACGGCGTGATGCGCGACTGGTGGACGCCGGCCGATCTCAAGGAGTTCAGGTTCCGCACCAGCCGGCTGGTGGCCCAGTACAACCGCTTCGAACCCATCAAGGGCCAGTACGTCAACGGCCAGTTCACCCTGGGGGAGAACATCGGCGATCTCGGCGGACTCACCATTGCCCACAAGGCCTACCTGCTGTCCCTGGATGGCAAGGAGGCCCCGGTGCTGGACGGCTTCACTGGCGAGCAGCGCTTCTTCCTCGGCTGGGCCCAGGTGTGGAAAGGCATGTATCGCCCCGAGCTGATGCAGATGCTGCTCGCCTCGGATCCCCACTCGCCGCCCGAGTACCGGGTCAACGGTGTGGTGCCGAACATCCCCGCCTTCTACGAAGCGTTCAACATCCAGCCGGGTGACAAGCTCTATCTGGACCCGGCCAAACGGGTCAAGATCTGGTAATGACGGCCCCGATGAGGGGCGGATGACGCGGGCCGACGGGGATTGCCCGGCCGGCCCGCACAGTGACACTGGTGGCGGGCAGCCGCCACCGCAGTAACAAGGGTCAAACCGATGAAAGCCTTGCTCATGACACTCGGCCTGCTCACCCTGCCCCTCGCCAGCCAGGCGGCGGACGGGTTCTTCAAACAGCTGACGCTCCCCTCGGGCCAGGTAGTGACCGTCAGCGAGGGGCGCAGCGAGCCGGCCTCCACCGGCAGTTACGACGTGCGCCTCTACTCCGGCGCCAACCCCCAGTTCCCGCTGGATCAGTTCATCGACGGCAAGGTGCTGCCCCGCGATGGCAGCATCAAGGAACTCAAGCTGCTGGATCTCGACGGCGACAAGCAGCCCGAGCTCATCGTCGTGATAGAGAGTGCCGGCAGCGGCAGCTACCTGAGCGCCGACGCCCTCACCATCAAGCCCCGGGAGGGGCTGGAGAGCTTCAACCACGTGGAAGGGCTGGCCCCCAAGGACGATGTGATAGAGGCGCTCAAGACCCCTCACGACTGATCCCCCCATCACCACGCCCCGCCCAGCGGGGCGTTTTTTTCCGCGCCTTCCGATGCGGCGCCCACGGCCCCCCATACCACGGATAGACGCTCGTTTTTTATGCGCCTATAATCGCCGCACCCAGCCATCACAACATACAAGGAGGTAAAATGGTTATCCAAGCGTGTCCGATGTTCTCGGCTCGCCTGTTCGGCACATTTGCCTGCTCTTGCCTGCATACCATCGCGCTGCGATAGCGGGTTCGAGCAAAGCCGACTCCCTTCCATACCGAGACCTTTCTCGACTCTGCCGTTGTCGCCAGCGCTCCTGATGACAGGGATTTCTGATCCCGCGATTTAAGAGAGCAAGAGCATGACAACCCTGATGAGTACCCATTCCCTGCAGATGAGTGCGGGGCACCTTCCGTTATTTGACCACCTCGAACTCGGCATCCGCGCGGGCGACCGACTCGGCCTGATTGGTGCCAACGGCTGCGGCAAGAGCACATTGCTGGCGCTGCTGGCGGGCGAGCGCACGCCCCAGGCCGGCCGGGTCGTGCAGGCCGCTGCCTGCCGCTGCGAGTTCGTGGCCCAGCAACTGCCCGCCAGGCTTTCAACCCTCAGCACCCGCGCCGTGCTGCTGGATGCGCTGGCCAACGACCCGGGCGCCGAATGGCAGGTGGACAAACTGCTGGCCGAGCTGCTGCTGGAGGCCCAGGCCGCGCTGCCGGTCAGTGCCCTGAGCGGCGGCCAGCACAGCCGGCTGCAGATAGGGCGCGCCCTGCTGCGCCAACCCAACCTGCTGCTGCTCGATGAGCCCAGCAACCACCTGGACTTGCCCGCCCTGCTCTGGCTCGAGCAGTTTCTGCTGGGCTGGCGCGGCGCCTTCGTGCTGGTCTCCCACGACGGTCGCCTGCTGGACAGGGTCACCGAGCAGACCCTGATCCTGCGAGATGGCCAGCTGCACCGTTTCGCCCTGCCCTGCAGCCAGGCCAGAGCGACCTTGGCCACCGAGGATGAGCAGACCCGCCTGCGCCGGGCCGACGAGCAAAAGGAGATAGATCGCCTGAGCGCCAGCAGCAAGCGCCTCGCCATCTGGGGGCGGGAGCATGACAACGAGAAGCTGGTGCGCCAGGCCAAGTCCATGGAAAAACGCATCGCCCGCCTGCAGGAGGAGCAGAGCCAGGTCGCGGCGCTAGCCCCCTGGCGGCTCGAGCTGCGCGGGCTGAGCCTGCCTGCCGACACCCTGCTGCGACTGGAGGCCCTCGACGTGGCGCCGGCGCCATCATTGCCGCCGCTGCTGCGGGCCGAGGGACTCTGGCTGCGGGCGGGGGACAAGGTCGCCCTGCTCGGTGCCAACGGCACCGGCAAGTCCTCCCTGCTGCGCCAGTGCTGGCGCGAACTGACCGCCCAGAGTCCGCTGACGGGCTGGTACTGCCACCCCGGCGCCAGCATCGCCTATTACGATCAGTCCCTGCAGCAGCTGGCTGACGACGCCACCCTGAGCGACGCCCTCTACCCGCTGGCCCCCCTTCCTGAAGGGGCTCGGCGTCAGGCGCTGATCCGGGCGGGCTTCCCCTATGCCCGCCACGGCCAGCAGGTGCACACCCTGAGCGGGGGCGAGCGGGCACGGCTGCTGTTTCTCGCCCTGTCCCTCGGCAGCCACCACATGCTCTGGCTCGACGAGCCCACCAACCACCTGGATCTGGCGGGCAAGGAGGAGCTGGCCGAGGCTATTGCCGCCTTCCCGGGGGGCGTGCTGCTGGTCTCCCACGATCGGGAGCTGATCGAGCGCAGCTGCAACCGCTTCTGGCTGATCAGGGACGGGCGCATCCAGGAGGCTCACAGCGCCGAGCGGGCCTATGCCGAGCTGCTGGGCAACCCGCCCTTGCCGGCAACAGACAAGGCAAGCCTGACCGACTCCGCCATGGGGCAGACCCCGGCCGGCCCGACGGATGACGAAGAGGCACTGCTGGCACGCTGGTATGAGCTCGATGCCCTGCTCGCCGCCGATCTGGCCCGCAAGCCCAGGCACCAGACTCCGCGCCTGCAGCAGCAGTGGCGTGACGAGCTGGCGCACCTTGCCGACCTGCTCGACCTTGCCTGACGCCAGCCAGCATGATCCATCCTTTATCCCTCAACTCACGCGGCCAATTCAGGTTGGCCGCAAGGAACCATCATGACTGACTCAATGTTTCCCGAGATCCGGCTCGATCCCGTCACCGACGCCGACCTGCCCCACATCTACCGCGGCCTCTCCGATCCGCGGGTCGTCGCCTACTACGGCGTCAGCTACGACAGCCTGACGGCGTGCCAGGCCCAGATGGCCTGGTATGCCGAGCTGACCCGCACCGGTCGCGGTGCCTGGCACCTGGTACGCGACCGGCGCACCAGCGAGCCGCTCGGCGCCATTGGCTACAACGATGCAGACCCTGAGCACCGGCGGGCCGAGCTGGGCTACTGGCTCTATCCCGAACATTGGGGCAAGGGGGTGATGAGCGCGGCGCTGCAACTGTGGCTGCCGCTCACTTATCGCAGCACCGAGCTGCACCGGCTGCTGGCGGTGGTGGAGGAGCCCAACCTCCCCTCCGCCCGCCTGCTGGAGCGGGCCGGCTTTCACTACGAGGGCACGGCGCGGGAGTGCGAACGCAAGGGAGATGGTTTCATCTCCCTGCGCCACTACGCCATCTTGCGCAGCGACCTGCCCGCCCGCCGCTGAACGGCAACAAAAAGCCCCGCAGTGCGGGGCTTTTTTCGGGGGTTACTTGATGGCGCAGACGTCGCCAGCCAACGTGCGGCGGCGTCTGCGTCGCCACAGGGAGAAGAGACCATACCCCGCACTCAGCGCCACCGCATAGAGCACCTGGGAGGCAAGGGCCACCAGCACGGCAAGGCAGAGCACAGCGCTCACCCCCGCCAGCCCCTTGCCGACCCCGCCGAGCAGGCGCCAGCCCGCCGCCATGCAGAGCAGGTAGACCAGCACGAAGTTGCCGTTGGCGTAGCGGATGAGTTCGTCGAGGGGCAACCGCAACCAGAGGATCAGGGTGATGGAGACGAAACAGATGGCGAGCACCCAGGCAAGGGCATGGAGAGGGGCGCCCCGGGCCGAGAGCCGGGCCAGGGAGGCGGGCAGCTTGCCCTCCCGCGCCATGCTCCAGATAAGCCGGGCGAAGCCTTGCAGGTAGATGTTGATGCTGGCGAAGCAGGAGAGATAGCCGAGCACCGCCACCAGCCACTTGGCGGTGGGGCCGAACAGCAGGGAGAGCAGGGCCGGAATGGCGGTGGCATTGGTCGCCTCGTCCCCGTAGAGGCCATATTTGAGCACCACCAGGGAGTGCACCCAGTAGATGAGCCCCGCCAGCAGCACGCCGCCCAGCAGGGCCAGCGGATAGTCCCGCTGTGGCCGCTTGAACTCCTCCCCCATGTGGGCGAAGGCCTCGAGCCCCACGAAACACCAGAACATCACCGCCAGCGCAGATCCCATGGCGGGCCACTCGTCCGTCGTCGGTAGCGGCCGGGCCGCATCGTGCCAGCTCAGATCCCCCTTGAACCAGATGAGCAGGGTGAGCCCCAAAATGGCGAGCGCGATCAGCAGTTGCAGGTTGCCGGAGGAGCGCGCCCCCCTGAGCCCCAGCAGGAAGACCCCGAGCAGGGTGAGCAGCTGGATGCCCCACAGGGTCCACTCCCCCATGTCGAACAGGGCGTGCCAGAAACCGGCGGCGATGGTGAGGGCGGCGGGCAGGCCCACCGGCAGCACCGCCAGAAACAGGAAGGCGGAGAAGCGCTCGGCGCCGTTGCCAAAGGCAAGGCCAATCAGATGGGGGGCGCCCCCCGCGTGGGGATAACGGCGACCGAGGCGGGCAAAGGTAAAGGCGATGGGCAGTACCAGCGCAATCAGCAGCAACCAGGCCCAGAGGGACGCCCCGCCCGCCAGGGAGGCGGCCGTCGCCGGCACCACGAAGATCCCGGTGCCGAGCAATGAGGTGGCGAGCAGCCCCATCCCCTGCCAGAGCCCGAGATCCTTTTTCAACCCAGACATATCCTTTTGTCCTGTCTAGAAAAACATCCCGCCATGTTAGGCCTCCCCCGCCCCTTTGTTAAGCACTCTGCGCCGCAAACAAAAAAGCCGCCTCTGGCGAGGCGGCTTTTTCATTCAACGGATTGACCGGCGTTATCAGGCAATCAGCTTGTAGAGGATACCGGACATGGCGATGAGGCCGATGAGAGTCACGAAGCCGTTGCTGAGGTTGCCAGCGTATTTGCGCATGGCCGGCACCTTGGCGATGGCGTACATGGGCATCAGGAACAGCAGCATCGCGATGATGGGGCCGCCCAGGTCTTCAATCATGCCGAGGATGCTCGGGTTGATGGTGGCCACGGCCCAGGTGGTCAGGATCATGAAGATCGCGGTCACCTTGTTCAGTTGCTTGACGTCGACGTTTTTGCCCTTCTCGCGCAGGGACTTGGCCATCAGGCCGTTCATGCCTTCTTGCGCACCCAGGTAGTGACCCAGGAAGGATTTGCTGATGGCAACCATGGCAATCAGCGGCGCCACGGTGGCGATCACCGGGTTGTCGAAGTGGTTGGCCAGGTAGGAGAGGATGGAGATGTTCTGCTCCTTGGCGGCCGCCAGATCGGCCGGGGAGAGGCTCAGCACGCAGCTGAACACGAAGAACATCACTGTCATCACCATCATGACGTGGGCGCCCAGCAGGATGTTGCTGCACTTCTTCTCGGCGTTCTCACCGTAGCGACCCTTGTTGTCCACCGCGAAGGAGGAGATGATCGGGGAGTGGTTGAAGGAGAACACCATGACCGGGATGGCCAGCCACAGGGTCTTGAGGAAGTCGCCGTTGAAGGCATCGCCCAGCGCCGGTGCTTCGGTGATGATGGCACCGTTCCAGTGCGGGATCAGGTAGAGCGCCAGGCCCATCAGGGTCAGCACGAACGGGAAGACCAGCACGCTCATCGCCTTGACGATGACCTGACCGCCGAGGCGGACGATGGCCATCAGCCCCAGGATCAGCGCCAGGGAGAGGATGGCACGGGGAGGAGCAGTCATGCCCAGCTGGTGCACCATCAGGCTCTCGACGGTGTTGGTGATGGCGACCGAGTACATCAGCAGGATGGGGTAGATGGCGAAAAAGTAGAGCAGGGTGATGAACTTGCCTGCGGTCTTGCCGAAGTGCTCTTCCACCACCTCGGTGATGTCGCCATCACGGGTGGAGCCGGACAGCACGAAGCGGGTCAGGCCGCGGTGGGCGAAGAAGGTCAGCGGCAGGGCCAGGATCAACATGGCGACCAGCGGCCACAGGCCACCTACACCGGCATTGATCGGCAGGAAGAGGACACCGGCACCGATGGCGGTACCGTACAGACCCAGCATCCAGACCACATCGGCCTTGTTGATGCCACGGGAGGAGGCTTTGCTTAAGCTGCCTTCAACTGCAATGTTCATGTCAGACATAGGGGTGTTCCTGTCATCAAGGAAAGTGGAATCTCGTTGCTTATTGGCCATCTGGCCGGTTCCTCGTCCCTGGAACTGCTGCTGTTCATCCCTGTGGTTGTGCTCTCACGCCAGGGCAATGGGGCCATCGCGTCCCGCGACAACCGAATTGCAACATACTGCGGCATGAAATCCTGAACCTGATGGCGGCGCCTTCCGTCGTTAACAAGCTGACAACGGTCGCCTCATCCGATGAGCAGACTCTAGTTAAAAGGCCCTATTAATCACAGCGTTTTTTTGAATTAATCAACCAAAGTTTGATTGTAGTCGCCTTTCAATCGCGTTAGATCACATTGCAATCGCCATATTGCGATTTTTTTTTAACAAATAAACTGTTCTTGGCATCTCCTTGCCCTCGGAAAATAGCAACAAATCCATTACAAACCCCGCTACCTGCGTGCCGATTGTCTCCCGTCCTCCCTTGACGTACCCTTGCCTTTCGCCCTCTTCCTGCGTGCCGACCATGACCATCTCTCGCACCGATCTTGCCGAACTGGCGGTATTTGCCGCCGTCGCCCGTCATCGCAGTTTCAGCAAGGCCGCCCTCGAACTCGGGGTCTCTGCCTCGGCCCTGAGCCACTCCCTGAAGGGGCTGGAGAGCCGCCTGGCGGTAAGACTGCTCAATCGCAGCACTCGGGCCGTCGTGCCGACTGAAGCTGGCGAGCGCCTGCTGGCACAGTTGCTGCCGACCCTGGGACAGCTGGAGGAGGCCCTGGACGAGCTGAAGCACCACGCAGGCGAGCCCGTGGGCAAGCTGAAGATCTGTGCCCCCCGGGCCGCCATTCAGGAGATACTGACCCCGGTGCTCATCGACTATCTGGTGCGCTACCCGCGCATGCAGGTGGAGGTGGTGGAGCAGGAGCTGATGCCCCGCCTCATCGAGGACGGCTTCGACGCAGCCCTCTTCTACGGGGATCTGCTGCCCCAGGAGATGATCGCCGTGCCCCTCGGGCCCCCGCAACGTTATCTGGTTGTGGGCTCACCCGCGTACCTGGCGAGGCGCGGCACGCCCCGACACCCCTCGGAGCTGAGCCAGCACGACTGCATCGGCTATCGGCTCACCCCCCATCATCACTATCGCTGGGACTTCGCCGCCAACGGCGAATTGCTGGAGATAGAGGTGGCGGGCCCCCTCACCACCAGCACGCCGGCCCTCTATCTGGGGGCGGCAGAGGCGGGGCTCGGGCTGGCTTATTGCGAGGAGGGGGAGGTAAAGGATGCCCTGGCGACGGGTCGGCTGGTCGCTGTTCTGGATGAGTGGAGCCCCACCTTCGCCGGCTTCAACCTCTTCTATCCCGGTCGGCACCAGCTGGGACAAGGGTTGCGTGCCCTCATCGACATGCTGAAGGCCCACTATCAGAGGCATTACTGATGAACAGTGCTCATCAATTCATCAAGTAAATGGCCGATTATCAATAAAATGACGTGAATTTACACTGTGACTTCTATCCTCGATCCAAAGAAGCACAGCGATGTCTGCCTATTTCATTCGACGCCAGCGGGCCATGACCCGCCGTTTCTGGGGCTATGCCCTCCCCTCCATCATGGCCATGCTGGTCTCCGGCGCCTACTACCTGGTGGACGGCATCTTCGTCGGCCATTACGTGGGGGCTGCCGGCCTCGCCGGCATCAACCTGGTCTATCCGGTCATCATGGTGCTCATCGGCCTCGCGGCCATGATCGCCATGGGGGCGGCGACCGCCATCTCCTTCCAGCAGGGCGCCAGGAACCTCGCTCTGGCACGCCAGGCGCTGGTCAACGGGCTCTGGCTGCTGCTGTTGCTGGGGACAGTGGCCCCCCTGCTGCTGCACCACTGGCACCCTGACATCCTGCTGGCCCTGGGGATGGACCCCGGCACCGAGACCTGGCATCAGGCCAGCGACTACCTCACCTGGATAGGGGGAGGCACCCTGCTGCTGGCCAGCAATCTGGCGGTGCCCTACCTGCTGCGCAACGACGGCCGCCCCCGCCTCGCCATGGTGCTGGTGAGCGGCGGGGCCGTGCTCAACATCCTGCTCAACTACATCATGGTGGGCCGACTGGGGCTGGGCCTGACCGGCACGGCCCAGGCGACTCTTCTCTCCGAGGGGCTGGTCAGCCTCATCGGTCTGGGCTACTTCTTCACCCGCCATGCCAGGCTGCGTCTGGCGTGGCGCCAGCTGGTGCCCAACTTGCCGGCCATGCCCAACCTGCTGTACACCGGGCTGCCCAGCCTCATCGCCCAGTTCAACCTGGGTCTGCTGCTGCTGCTGCACAACAGCCAGCTGATGGTGCACGGCTCGGTCAAGGATCTGGCGGGTTTCACCGTGGCCGGTTATACCGAGGCGGTGTTCATCGTCATCCTGCAGGGGCTGGCATTTGGCATCCAGCCCCTGGTCAGCCAGGCGGCCGGCGCCAAACGCCATCGCGACCTGAAGTTCCTGATGGAGATGGGGCTCAAGATCACGCTCGTTTACGGTCTGGCGGTCTGGCTGCTGATCCAGCTGCTGCCGCGCCAGGTGGCCATGCTCTACACCGGCGATCAGGATGGCGAGCTGCTGGCGGCTGCCATCAGCAGCCTGACCCTCAACCTTGGCGCCATTCCGCTGGAGGGGATCATCATGTTCGGCATCGTGCTGCTGCAGTCCATGGCCCGCACCCGGCAGGCCCTCGTCCTCTCGGTGGCCAAGACGGTGCTGCTGCTGCCGCTCATCTTCCTGCTGCCCCTCTGGTGGGGGCGCGAGGGCGTCCTGGTGGCCCAGCCCGCAACCGTGCTGCTACTGACCCCGCCCCTGTGCTGGCTGCTGTGGCGGGAGTGGCGGGCTCTGCTCCCCGTCGCCCCCAAGCGCCATGCCCCTGCCCGGATGAGGACGCAGGCCGCGACCTCCTGACCCCGGCCCCAGACGATCGCCCATAAAAAAGTCCCCGCAAGCGGGGACTTTTGACGAGGGCGAAGCGGGCTTAGCAGTAGCCGTAACCCAGCAGGCGCTGGTAGCGCTGCTCCAGCAACTGCTCGCTGTCGAGGGGACGCAGGGCCTCGAGGTCCTGCTTGATGCGGGCCTTGAGGTGCTGGGCCATCTTCTCCACGTCGCGGTGGGCGCCGCCAAGGGGCTCCTCGACGATGTTGTCGATGAGCTTCAGCTCTTTCAGGCGCTGGGCGGTGATGCCCATGGCATCCGCCGCCACCGAGGCCTTCTCGGCGCTCTTCCACAGGATGGAGGCGCAGCCTTCCGGGGAGATGACGGAGTAGGTGGAGTACTGCAGCATGTTGACGCGATCGCCCACGCCGATGGCCAGGGCACCGCCGGAGCCGCCCTCACCGATCACGGTGCAGACGACCGGCACGGTCAGACCGGCCATGACTTTCAGGTTGCGGGCGATGGCCTCGGACTGGCCACGCTCCTCGGCACCCACGCCCGGGTAGGCACCCGGGGTGTCGATGAAGGTGATGATCGGCATCTTGAAGCGCTCGGCCATCTCCATCAGGCGCAGGGCCTTGCGGTACCCTTCCGGGCGCGGCATGCCGAAGTTGCGCTTGATCTTCTCCTTGGTCTCGCGACCCTTCTGGTGACCGATGATCATCACGGGCTCGCCGTCCAGACGGGCGATACCGCCGACGATGGCCTTGTCATCGGCGTAGGCGCGATCGCCCGCCAGCTCGTCGAAGTCGGTGAAGATCTGCTCGATGTAGTCGAGGGTGTAGGGGCGCTGGGGATGACGCGCCATCTGGGACACCTGCCAGGCCCCCAGATCGCCGAAGATCTTCTTGGTCAGCTCTTCGTTTTTCTTCTCCAGCCGGCGAATATCTTCGCTCAGATCCACGGCACTGTTGTGCTCGCTCACATGGCGAAGTTCATCGATCTGAGCCTGCAATTCGGCGATCGGCTGTTCAAAATCCAGAAAAAGACTCATAGGGACAATAGATCCTCTAATCAAAAACCAATTCAACCCGCTCTCGTCCAAGCAGGACTCGCAAGTCATCTATCAGTTGATCGGTGGGCGTCACCCGCCACTCGGTACCGAGCGTCAATCGCACCCGGGAGCCGGGGCGACGATAGTTTACCTGAACCGGACAGACTCCGGCACGGGCGGGCTCCAAAATCTCGCACAAACGCGGGAAAAAGCGCTCGTCAATGCGTTGTTCATCGAGGGAAATACGGATTGCCCTGGCAAAACGCTCCCTCGCATCGTTGATATCCAGCAATTCGCGGGCCGACATTTTAAGGCCACCGGAGAAGTCATCAAAGCTGACCTGTCCAGAAACCACTAAAATACGGTCTTTTTGCATCAATTCTTCGTATTTTTCCAGCGCTTCACTGAAGAGGGTCACGTCCAGACGGCCGGATCTGTCGTCCAGGGTGAAGATCCCCATCTTGTTGCCACGCTTGGTCACCATGCTGCGCGCCGCGATCACCAAGCCCGCCGCCGTGGTCACCGTATCCCTGGAGGTGGGATGCAGATCGCACAGGCGGCCCGAGGTGTAGCGACGCAGCTCGCCGCTGTACTGGTTGATGGGGTGACCGGTGAGGTACAAACCCAGCGTCTCCCGCTCCCCTTCCAGCCACACCTTGTCGGGCCAGTGGGGCACGTTGGCAAACGCCTTCTTGACGTCGTCGATCTCCTCGGTGAGCACGCCGAACATGTCGACCTGCCCCACCGCCTGCGCCTTGGCGTGCTGCTCGGCGGCGCGCATCGCCTCCTCCAGGGTCGCCATCAGGGCGGCGCGGTGGGGGCCGAGCCTGTCCATGGCGCCGGAGAGGATGAGCTTCTCCATCACCCGCTTGTTGAGCTTCTTGATGTCGACCCGGTTGCAGAAGTCGAACAGGTCGCGGAACGGGCCGTCCCGATCCCGCGCCTCCAGGATCGCCTCGATGGGGCCCTCCCCCACCCCCTTCACCGCGCCGATGCCGTAGACGATGTGGCCGTCCTCGTTGACGCTGAAGCGGTAGCGGCCGGTGTTGACGTCAGGGGGAATGACGGTCAGCCCCATGCGCTGGCACTCGTCCACCAGGGTCACTATCTTGTCGGTGTTGTCCATGTCCGCGGTCATGACCGCCGCCATGAACTCCGCCGGGAAGTGGGTCTTGAGCCAGAGGGTCTGGTAGGAAACCAGGGCATAGGCGGCGGAGTGGGACTTGTTGAAGCCGTAACCCGCGAACTTCTCCACCAGGTCGAAGATCTTCATCGCCAGCTCGCCGTCGACGCCGTTCTTGACCGCCCCCTCCTCGAAGCCGGCCCGCTGCTTGGCCATCTCTTCGGGTTTCTTTTTACCCATGGCCCGGCGCAGCATGTCCGCGCCCCCCAGGGTATAACCCGCCAGGGTCTGGGCAATCTGCATCACCTGTTCCTGGTAGAGAATGATGCCGTAGGTGGGCTCCAGGATGGGCTGAAGGCTCTCGTGCTGCCACTTCTCGTCCGGATAGGAGATGGCCTCATTGCCGTGCTTGCGGTCGATGAAGTTGTCCACCATGCCTGACTGGAGCGGGCCCGGACGGAACAGGGCCACCAGGGCGATCATGTCTTCGAAGCAGTCGGGCTGCAGGCGCTTGATGAGGTCCTTCATGCCGCGGGATTCGAGCTGGAACACCGCCGTGGTCTCGAAACGCTGCAGCAAGGCGAACGACTTCTTGTCATCGATGGGGATAGCGGCGATGTCCACCGGCGGCTTGCCCTCTTTGGCGAGCCGCGGGTTTATCATGCCGAGCGCCCAGTCGATGATGGTGAGCGTGCGCAGCCCCAGGAAGTCGAACTTCACCAAGCCCGCGTACTCCACGTCATTCTTGTCGAACTGGGTGACCGGGTGATGGCCTTCGTCGTCGCAATAGAGGGGCGCGAAGTCGGTGATCTTGGTGGGCGCGATCACCACGCCGCCGGCGTGTTTGCCGGCGTTGCGCACAACCCCTTCCAGGCGGCGCGCCATGTCGATGAGGTCCTTGACCTCCTCGTCCTGCTCGTAGAGCTCCGGCAGCTTGGGCTCGGCCTCGAACGCCTTGGCCAGCGTCATGCCGGGGTCCGGCGGAATGAGTTTCGAGATGCGATCGACGAAACCGTAGGCGTGGCCCAGCACCCTTCCTACGTCCCGCACCACCGCCTTGGCCGCCATGCTGCCGAAGGTGATGATCTGGGAGACCGCCTCCCGGCCGTACATCTCGGAGACGTGTTCGATCACCTCGTCGCGCCTGTCCATGCAGAAGTCGACGTCGAAGTCGGGCATGGATACCCGTTCGGGGTTCAGGAAACGTTCGAACAGGAGGTCAAATTCCAGCGGATCCAGATCGGTGATCTTGAGGGCGTATGCCACCAGCGAGCCCGCCCCCGAGCCCCGACCCGGGCCGACGGGGATGCCGTTGTCCTTGGACCACTGGATAAACTCCATCACGATGAGGAAGTAACCCGGGAAGCCCATCTGGTTGATCACCTTGAGCTCGATATCGAGACGATCGTCGTACTCGGGCCGGCGCTCGGCACGCACCGCGGGATCCGGGAACAGGAACTCGAGGCGCTCCTCGAGGCCCTCTTTCGATTTCATGACCAGGAAGTCTTCGGTGGTCATGTCGCCGGTGGGGAAGTTCGGCAGGAAGTATTCACCGAGGCGCACCGTCACGTTGCAGCGCTTGGCGATCTCCACCGTGTTCTCCAGCGCCTCCGGGATGTCGGCGAACAGCTCGCACATCTCTTCCTGGCTGCGCAGGTACTGCTGGGGGCTGTAACGGCGCGGGCGGCGCTTGTCCATCAGGGTGTAGCCATCGTGGATAGCCACCCGGATCTCGTGGGCGTCGAAGTCGTCGGCCCCGAGGAACACCACCTCGTTGGTGGCCACCACGGGCAGCGCAAACTCGGTCGCGAGGGCGACCGCCATGTGGAGGTAGACCTCCTCGTCGGGGCGACCGGTGCGCAGCAGCTCGAGATAGTAGGCGTCGGGGAAGTGGGCCTGGTAGAAGGCAAGGCACTGCTCCACCATCTGGCGGTTGCCCTTGAGCAGGAACTTGCCCACGTCCCCCTCGCGCCCGCCGGAGAGCACGATCACCCCCTTGGCATGCTCGGCGAGCCAGGCCTTGTCGATGACGGGGCGCCCCTGCACGTGGCCGCGCTGGTAGCCGCGGGAGATGAGCAGGGTGATGTTCTGGTAGCCGTCGTTGTCCATGGCCAGCAGGGTGAGGCGGAACTGCTCGTCGCCGAGCTCGTCACTCTGCACCCAGAAATCCGCCCCGACCAGGGGCTTGATCCCCTTGCCGTGGGCGCTGCCGTAGAAGCGCACCAGGCCGCACATGTTCATCTGGTCGGTCAGGGCCAGGGCCGGCATGTTGTTGGCGGCGGCGGCCGAGACGATGGGCCCTATCTTCTGCAGACCGTCGACCATGGAGAAGTCGGAGTGGACCCGCAGATGGATGAAACGGGGGTCAGCCATGGTTATCCCCTCTCGTGGCGCCAGCTGGCGCGAATGTCGTCATGCAGACAGCGTGGCATGGGTTATTCGATCCCCAGGGCGCGGCGCACCGGTTTGAAGCTCTGCCGGTACTCGGGCAGGGGGCCGCGCTCGGCCAGGATGGCGAGGTGCTCAGGCGTAGGGTAGCCCTTGTGACGGGCGAAGCCGTACTCCGGATGGCGGGCGTCCAGCGCGCTCATCTCGGCGTCCCGGGTCACCTTGGCGAGGATGGAGGCGGCGCTGATGGCCGCCACCAGGCTGTCCCCCTTGACCACGGCGCGCGCTTCCATTGGCAGAGCCGGGCAGCGGTTGCCGTCGATGAAGACCAGCTCAGGCGTGACCTTGAGCCCCGCCACGGCGCGCTGCATCGCCAGCATGGTGGCGTGCAGGATATTGAGCTCGTCGATCTCTTCCGGGCTGGCGCGCCCGATGGCATAGGCCAGCGCCTTCTCCCGGATCTCGTCGAACAGGGCCAGCCGTTTCTTCTCGGAAAGCTTCTTGGAGTCGGCCAGGCCGGCGATGGGATTGGCGGGATCCAGGATCACCGCGGCGGTGACCACGTCACCCACCAGAGGGCCGCGGCCCACCTCGTCCACCCCGGCAATCAGCTTGTCTTCGGGAATATCGATCGTCATCTCATAGCCTTGAATCAAAACCGGCCCCGCAGGGCCAGTGTCAGCACAATATCGCGTGAGGCGCACAGGCCGGCCCGGTTAGCGTTCCAGCAGCGCGGCCACCGCCTCGGCGGCCTGCACGTCGGCATTGCAGCGGATCTTCTCGTGCAACTTGGTGAAGGTGGCGATGAGTTCGCTGTTGTCGTGCTCCAGCAACTTGCTCACCTCTTCCACCAGGTTGGCCGGGGTGCACTCGTGCTGGATGAGCTCGGGCACCAGCATCCTGTCCGCCAGCAGATTGGGCAGGGAGACATAGTCCGTCTTCACCAGCCACTGGGCCAGCCAGTAGCTGAAGGGTTTGAGCTTGTAGCCCACCACCATGGGCTTTTTCACCAGCATGGCTTCGAGGGCCGCGGTACCGGAGGCGAGCATCACCACATCGGCGGCGATCATGGCCTCGCGACCCTGGCCGTCCAGCAACACCATGTCGAGATCCGGCGCAATCTCTTCCTTGATTGTCAGGAACTGCTCGCGTCGCTTCTGGTTGACCAGGGGCACGATGAAACCGAGATCCGGGCAGTGCACCGTCAGGTGCTTGCAGGCCTCGAGGAAGACAGGCGACATGAAGTCCACCTCGGCGTGACGGCTGCCCGGCAACACCGCCAGCCAGCGGCGGGCGGGATCGATGCCGAGTTCCTTGCGCACGGCTGCCTGATCCGGCACCAGGGGGATGTCGTCCGCCATGGTGTGGCCGACGAAGCGGCAGGGAGCGTCGAAGCGGTCGTAGAAGGCCTTCTCGAACGGCAGGAAGGCGAGCACCATGTCGGTGGCCGCCTTGATCTTGTGAATGCGGCCCTGACGCCAGGCCCACACGGAGGGGCTGACATAGTGGACCGTCTTGATACCGGCGCGGCGCAGTTTCAGCTCCACCCCGATATTGAAATCCGGTGCATCCACGCCGACGAACACGTCGGGCGGATTGGCAATGAAGTGGCGCAGCAGTTCGCGGCGCACCTGCAGGATGCGGGGCAGACGGCCCAGCACCTCGGCGATGCCCATGACGGAGAGCTCCTCCATCTCGAACAGCGCCTTGACGCCCAGGGCCTGCATGCGCGGCCCGGCGATCCCCTCGAACTGCGCGTCCGGATAGCGACGCTGCAGTTCGCGCACCAGCCCTGCGGCCAGGATGTCGCCGGAGGCCTCTCCGGCGACGATGCCGATGCGAATGGGCTTAGGCACGGATGATCCCGCGCTCGTTGTCTTTGAGGAAATCGACGTAGAGCTGGACGGCAGGCTCGGACTGGGCCATCTCGCTCAGCACCGGCAGCACCTCTTCGATGGTCTTGCCGGAGCGGAAGATCTCCTTGTAGGCGCGCTTGACGGCGGAGATCGCCTCAGGCGTGAAGCCACGGCGGCGCAGCCCCTCGGAGTTGACCCCGAACGGCTTGGCGTAGTTGCCAGCGGCCATCACGTAAGGCGGCACGTCCTTGTTCAGGGCGGCGCAGCCACCGACGAAGGCGTGGGAGCCGACGCGGCCGAACTGGTGAATAGCGGACAGACCGCCGAAGATCACGAAGTCACCGATATGCACGTGGCCCGCCAGGGTCGCGTTGTTCGCGAAGATGCAGTTGTCACCGATGATGCAGTCGTGGGCCACGTGAACGTTGACCATGAACAGGTTGCCGCTGCCCACCTTGGTCAGGCTCTGATCCTGGGTGGTGCCACGGTGCACGGTGCAGTTCTCGCGAAACACGTTGTTGTCGCCGATCTCGAGGAAGGTGCGCTCGCCGGCGTACTTCTTGTCCTGGCAATCCTCACCGATGGAGGTGTGCTGGAAGATCTTGTTGCCACGACCGATCCTGGTCGGCCCCTTGATCACCACATGGGAGCTGACCCAGGTGTTGTCGCCGATTTCCACCTCGGCACCGATGACGGAAAAGGGGCCGATTTCAACCCCTTTACCGATGACGGCAGACTCATGGACGATGGCGGTATCGTGGATGATGGCAGTCTGGTCGATCACGGTTATACCTCGCGTTTGGCGCACATCAGTTCGGCAGTACAGACCACTTCACCGTCGACGGTGGCGACACCGGTGAACTTGGCAATGCCGCGGCGCTCCTTCAGGAACTCTACGTCCAGCACCAGCTGATCGCCAGGTCCGACAGGGCGCTTGAAGCGGGCGTTGTCGATGGAGGCAAAGTAATAGAGCTCGTTGGGGGACGGTTTGCCCACCATGGTAAAGGCCAGGATACCGGTGGCCTGGGCCATGGCTTCCAGGATCAGCACACCGGGGAACACCGGCTTGGCCGGGAAGTGGCCCTGGAAGATCGGCTCGTTGAACGAGACGTTCTTGATGGCGCGCAGGGTCTTGCGCTCATCGCTGATCTCGTAATTTTCCACCTTGTCCACCATCAGGAACGGATAACGGTGGGGCAGCAGATCCATGATTTCCTGGATGCCCAGGCTCTTCTTTTCAGTAGTCAAAACAGTACCCTATACCAATCGTGATTATTCTTGATCCAGCTTTTTCTCAAGCTTGCTCAACCGCTTGTGCATCTCTTCGATACGCATCACCCGGGCAGCGGTCTTGCGCCACTCTTTATTGGTTTGCAGGGGGATGCCGGAAGAGTAGATACCGGGCTCGGTAATGGGCCGCATGACCATGGCCATACCGGTGACGGTAGCCTGGTCGCAGATCTCCATGTGCCCGTTGAAGACGGAGGCGCCGCCAATGATACAGTATTTGCCGACCTTGAGACTACCGGCCATCACGGTGGAGCCCGCCACGGCGGTGCCGTAGCCGATCTCGACGTTATGGGCGATCTGGCACTGGTTGTCGATGATGACGTTGTCGGCGATGCGGGTATCTTCCAGCGCACCACGGTCGATGGTGGTGCAGGCACCGATCTCGACCCGGTTGCCGATGGTCACGCCACCGAGCTGGGGGATCTTGATCCACTCGCCACGCTCGTTGGCATAGCCAAAACCGTCGGCCCCGATCACGGTTCCGGCTTGCACCAGACAATCCGTGCCCAGGGTCACGTTGTGATAGAGGGTGACGTTGGCCCACAACCGGGAGCGCGCGCCCAGTCGGGTGTTCTTGCCAACGAAACAGCCCGGACCGATGCGGACATCATCACCCAGCACCACGCCGGATTCGATGACCGCATTGGCACCGATGGCCACTCTCTCGCCCAGTTGCACGTCCGCCGCGATGACGGCGCTCGGATGGATATCCATGGCCGGCTGCGGCGTGGTGTCCAGCAGTTGGGCTACCCGGGCAAAGCCCACATAGGGGTCTTTGAGCACCAGGGCATTGGTGGGGCAAAACGGCAGGTCTGCCTCGGTGATGAGCACGGCTGTCGCCTTGCTCTGCTCCAGGAAATGCCGGTACTTTTTGTTGGACAGGAAGGCGATCTCCCCCTCCCCGGCTTTTTCCAGTGTCGCGACCTTGCGAATTTCCCGGGTCCCATCCCCATGGACCTCGGCCCCCAGTTGCTGGGCCAGCTGTGCGAGAGTGAATGCCATCAATTAGTTGCTCTTGCTAACCTGAGAAATAACCTGGCCGGAGATGTCCAGCTTGCTGGCGGCATAGGGGGCAGCGTTGCGCTCCAGCACCAGATCGTAGCCATTGCTCTTGGCGATGGAGTCGATGGCAGCCTGTACCTTGGTCAGGATCTTGTTGCGCTCTTCAGACTGGCGACGGCCATTGTCACGCTCGAATGCCTGGCGCTTCTGGTTGAACTCCATCTGCAGCTTGGCCAGCTTCTCCTGGTTCTGCTTCTTCTGCTCGTTGCTCATGAAGGCTTCGTCCTTCTTGAACTTCTCGACCAGTGCCTGACCGTCGGACTCCAGCTTCTGCAGCTCGCGCATGCGCGGCTCGAATTCACCTTTCAGCTTCTTGGCAACGGCTTCACGCTGGGGCAGTTTCTGGAACACTTCGGCCATGTCGACCACGGCGATCTTGGTCTCGGCCCAGGCGGAACCCATGCCGGCAGCCATCAGTGCAAAACTCAAACCAGCTACTTTCAACGCTTTATTCACACTAACTCCTTGGTCCCTCGGTAGAGGGCTACCTGATTTACCTGATTGTGCAAGCGATCCACATGACCGTCTTGTTACCTGGTGAGGCACGCACACCGCGTGACCCATCATATTTCCCCCGCCGCAGCGGGGGGTCGTCCGCCTTTAGAAGGTACGGCCGATGTTGAAGGAGAAGACTTCGGTATCGTCCCCTTCGTATTTCTTGATCGGTTTCGCCAACACGAACACCAGGGGCCCCATAGGGGAGAGCCACTGCAGCGACAGGCCGGTCGACACCCGGATGTTGCTGGGGTCGGAGTAGTCCATCAGATAGCTACAGCCGCTGAAGCAACGGTTCTCGTAATCGCTGTAGTCGAAGGTGGTGTCCCACACTGTACCCGCATCGACGAAGAAGCTGGTCCGCAGCTGGGGCTGATAGCTTTCAGAGGCGAACGGCGTCGGCACTATCATCTCGAAGGAGGCGACCGCCAGGGCATTGCCCCCCACCGAGCTGTCGGTACCCTGGATCACGTCGTTACCGCCCAGGTTGTAGTAGTAGAGCGCCTTCGGACCCACGGTGTTGCTCTTGAAGCCGCGCAGGGTGTCAAAGCCACCGGCATAGTAGTTCTCGAAGAACGGCAGGACGTGCTCATAGTCACCGTTGCTGCCATAACCGTTGCCGTAGGAGGCGCGGGCCTTGGCCAGCATGACCCACTTGTGGTCCGCATCGAGCGGGAAGTAATGGGAGTCTTCGGCGTTGAGCTTGAAGTACTGCAGATCCATGCCCGGCACCGTCACCTTGGCGTTCACGCGCTGACGGTCACCGGCAGTCGGGAACTGACCCTTGTTGAGGGTGGAACGGGTCCAGCCAGCGGTGACGTCGACGGTGTTGAACACCATGCGGTTGTCGCCATCCAGGTTGGCTTGATACACCTTCCAGAACTCATCCACCTGCACATAGGGGTTGGGCTGGGAGAGCTTGTTGTTCTCGTAGCCGAGGCTGAAGTCGAGACGGTTGTTCTCGTTGACCGGGAAACCGCTGGAGAGACGGAAACCGATGGTGGTGTTCTCGTAATCCACGATGTTGGCGTCGGCCGCACTGAACTTGTTGTAGTAGAGGCGGCCGCCCAGGCTGACCCCATCGACGGTGAAGTAGGGATCGTTGTAGCTCAGATCGATGTTCTTCGAGTAGTCGTTGGTACTGGCGTTGATGCCGATCTTCTTGCCGGTCCCCATGAAGTTGTCCTGCTGCAGGCCAGCCTGCAGGCTCAGGCCCGACTCGGTACCGTAGCCGACACCAGCGTTGATGGAGCCGGCAGGCTGCTCCTTGACCTTGAAGTCGAGGTCGACCTGGTCATCGCTGCCCGGTACCCGCTTGGTATCCACTTCCGCGGTTTCGAAGAAGCCGAGGCGGTTGAGACGGGTCTTGGACTGCTCCACGTTGTCGGAGGAGAGCCAGGTGCCTTCCATCTGGCGCATCTCGCGACGCAGCACTTCGTCCTTGGTGGTGACGTTGCCGCTGAAGTTGATGTTGCGCACATAGACACGGGGGCCCGGCTCCACGTTGACGATGAGCTCGACTTCCTTGGTCTGGTCATTGATCTGGGGGAAGGTGACCACTTTCGGATAGGCGTAACCGTAACGACCGAGGAACTTGGAGAGCACCTCTTCGGTGTGGGTCACCTGGCTGGCGGAATAGACGCTGCCGGCCTCGATGGGGATGAGCCCCTTCATGTCGCCACCGCGATCGATGAGGTCGCCCTTGAGCTGGACGCCGGAGACCTTGTACTGATCCCCTTCCTTGATGTTGAGGGTGACGTAGACCCCTTTCTTGTCAGGGGTCATGGAGACCTGGGTGGACTCCTGGGTGAAACGGATGTAGCCGCGGTCCATGTAGTAGGAGCGCAGCACTTCGAGGTCACCCGCCAGCTTCTGTTTCTGATAACGCTGGTCGCCGGTGAAGTTCCACCAGGGCACGTCATCCTTGAGGGAGAGCTGGGCCAGCAGCTTCTCTTCCGGGAAGACGTTGTTGCCGACGATGTTGATCTGCTGGATCTTGGCGGCCTGACCTTCCACGAAGGTGAACTTGAGGTCGACCCGGTTGCGCGGCAGCGGGGTGACGATGGCCTTGACCTTGGCGGAGTACTTGCCCACGCCGTAGTAGAAATCTTCCAGCCCCTTCTCGAGAGAGCTCAGCACGGTGCGATCGAGGGGATCACCGACCCGGATGCCGGAGGACTCCAGGCTCTGGGTCAGCTGCTCTTCCTTGATGTCCTTGTTGCCGGAGAATTCGATGCTGGAGATGGTCGGGCGTTCCTTGACCACAACCTGCAGCACCTGACCGTCACGATAGACCTTGACGTCTTCGAAGTTGCCTGAGGCATAGAGCTTCTTGATGGCGTTCGCCAGCGCCACGGAATCGACGGAATCACCGACCCGCACCGGCAGATTCAACAGGGCGGCACCCAGGGTCACCCGTTGCAGGCCCTCGACCTGAATGTCTTGCACCACAAAAGAGGCCGGGGCAGCCTGAGCCAGGAAGCTAGCCCCCAGCAGGCAACTCAACACCAATGCTTTTTTAACAGCCATTTTGTTCTTATGTGTCCTTGTTGATGCTCTGGCCTCAGAGGCGAGCGAAATCATTAAACAGCGCAATGCCCATCAGTAACATCAGAATGGCGGCGCCTATCCTGAACCCAACTTCCTGAATTTTTTCCGGTACCGGCTTGCCGGTGACCGCCTCGATGAGGAAATAGACCAAGTGGCCACCATCCAGCACCGGCAGGGGAAACAGGTTGATGATCCCCAGGTTGACGCTGATGAGTGCCAGGAACCCGAGGAAATAGACCAACCCGTAATCGGCGCTGCTGCCGGCCCCCTTGGCGATGGAGATGGGGCCGCTCAGATTGTCCAGGGAGACGATGCCACCGATCAGCTTGCCTATCATGTCGAAGGTCAGGGTGATCAGGCTCCAGGTCTTCTGGACCCCGTGCCACAAGGCCTGTAAAGGCCCATACTGTAACAGAGTTCGATACTCATCCGGTAATGGAACCAGTTGCGGCGACAACCCCACAAAGCCGACCAGCTGGCCACGCACTTTCTTGGCATCCGGGGTCAGGGTCAGGGTGATATCGCTGCCCGCCCGCTCGACGGTCACCTGCATCTGCTGTTCCGGCGACTGCTGCACCCGCTCGACAAACTGTGCCCATTCAGTGATGGCTTGTCCATCGACCCCTTTGATGCGATCCCCTATCTGAAGACCGGCCTTCTCGCTGGCGCTCGACGGCACCACGGCCTCCACCACGGGCAGCACCTTGCCGCCCAGAGGCACTATCCCGAGGCTCCCGATGGGGGACTCCTTGTCCGGATCGAACGTCCAGCCCTCGAGCTGGAGCGTCTTGTCCACGGCGTAGCTGGTGCCGGTCGCCTTGAGCTTGAGCTGAACCGACTTGTCGCCAAGGTGGCTGATGAGGGCATAGGTCACGCTCTCCCAGTCGCCTGTCTCCTCGCCGCCGACGCCGACGATCTCCATGCCGGGCTCGATGCCGGCCTGAGCCACGATGGAGGCGGGGCGCACCTCGCCGACCACCGGCTTGACGCTCGGCACCCCGATCATGAACATCAGCCAGAAGGCGAACAGGGCGAACACGAAGTTGGCCATGGGGCCGGCCGCGACGATGGCCATTCGTGCCCAGACGCTCTTGTGGTTGAAGGCGTACTGCTCCTCGCCCGGCTTGAGCTCGTCGACCCGCCCATCCAGCATCTTGACGTAGCCACCGAGGGGAATGAGCGCCAGCACGTACTCGGTACCGTCCTTGCCGAGCCGGCGCCAGATCGCCTTGCCAAACCCGATGGAGAAACGCTCCACCTTGACGCCGCAGCGACGGGCGACCCAGAAGTGACCAAACTCATGCACCGCCACCAAGAGCCCCAGGGCCACGATGAAGGCGCCGATATTCCACAACACGCCGCCCATCAGTGCGTCACCTCAACGGCAGCAAGAGGGGCATCACACCAACGCGGTTCATTCATCGGGCAAGTACCTCTATCAGTTGCTGGGCACGGGCACGGGCCGTACCGTCCAGGGCGATGAGATCCGCCAACGAGCCTGCGGCACTCGTGCCCAGCTCGGCCATAACGGATTCGTTGACTCTGGCAATATCCATAAATCCAATCCGCTCTGCAAGAAAAGCCGCGACGGCCTCTTCGTTGGCGGCATTGAGGGAAGTGGTCGCCGCCTGCCCCTGCTGGCAGGCCGTCATGGCAAGCTGCAGACAGGGGTAGCGCGCGTAGTCGGGCCGGATGAAGCTGAATTCTCCGACACTGAAGAAATCCAAAGGTTCCACGCCAGACTCAATCCTGGCCGGGTAAGCCAAGGCGTGAGCGATGGGAGTGCACATGTCCGGGTTGCCAAGCTGCGCCAGGACGGAGCCGTCCTTGTACTGCACCATGGAGTGGATGACCGACTGGGGATGGATCACCACCTGGATCTGTTCGGGCGCCGCATTGAACAGCCAGCGCGCCTCTATGTACTCCAGCCCCTTGTTCATCATGGTGGCGGAGTCCACCGAGATCTTGGCCCCCATGGACCAGTTGGGATGCGCCACTGCCTGGGCAGGGGTGACGTGGGCCAGCTCGCCGATCTCGGTGTAGCGGAAGGGGCCGCCGGAGCCGGTCAGCAGGATCTTGCTGATGCCGGCGCCTGCCAGATCGCAAAAGCCCGGCTGGCGCTGGATGGCTTCGGGCAGACACTGGAAGATCGCGTTGTGTTCACTGTCGATGGGCAGCAACTCGGCACCGTGGGCGCGCACCGCCTCCATAAAGAAGGCCCCGGACATCACCAGCGCCTCCTTGTTGGCCAGCAGGATCCGCTTGCCGGCGCGCACGGCAGCCATGGTGGGCGCCAGACCCGCCGCCCCGACGATGGCCGCCATCACGCTGTGAGCCTCGGGATGAGCGGCCACGTCGCACAGGGCGGCCTGGCCTGAGAGCACCCGGGTGGCGCAGCCGTGGGCCTTGAGCCGGCCCGCCAGATCGCTGGCAGCCGCCTCGTCCACCATGACGGCGAAGCGGGGAGAGAATTCGAGGCAGTCCCGCAGCATGGCATCCACGCTGCGGGCCGCGGTCAGCGCCAGCACCTGCCAGCGCCCGGGATTTTGTCGCAGTACCTTGAGGGTGCTCTGACCGATGGAGCCGGACGCTCCCAGGATCACCAGGTTATGCATCAAGACTCCTGAATGGGTATCAGACTGATGGAGCGGGACGCTCCCGGGATCATCAGTGCGCGAGGCATCAAAACTCCTGACCGAGCAACAGGTAGCTGAGCAGGAATACGGGCAGGGCCGCCGTCAGGCTGTCGATGCGATCCAGGATGCCGCCGTGGCCTGGCAACAGGGTACCGGAATCCTTGATGCCGGCCTCCCGCTTGAACATGCTCTCGGTGAGATCGCCGAGTACGGATGCCAGCACCGCCAGCAGGGAGCAGAGCAGCACTGTCACCATCTTGGCAGGCACGAACCCCATGAACCAGGTCACGCCCACGGCCAGAAGGCTGGCGGTGAACAGGCCGCCCAGCATGCCTTCAATAGTCTTGCCCGGGCTAACGGACGGTGCCAGCTTGTGCTTGCCGAACGCCTTGCCGAAGAAATACGCGCCAGAATCTGCCGCCCAGACCAGTCCCATCACGAACAGCAGGATCCAGGCCCCCATCATGGGGTCGTGGTAGAAGTTGTAGCCACGGATGGCCACCAGGGACCAGAAGAAGGGCACCAGGGTCACCAGGCCGAACAGGGACTTGAGCCAGATGGACTCTCGCCACAGCCTGGCACTGCGCGGGTAGCGCAGCACCAGCAGCAGCCCCAGCAGCCACCAGCTGACGGCGGTCCAGAGCACGCCCATCACCAGCGGATGCAGTTGGGGGATCCAGAGTTGCTCCACCGGCACCCAGAACAGGCTGGCCCCGAGCAACAGGCAGAACACCAGCGGCAGCCACTGCTGCGGCTGGGCAGAAACGAAGGCACTCCACTCACGGCTCGCCAGCAGGAAGACCAGGGCAGCGAGCAGGGCAAAGAATTTCAATGGCAGGAAAAACAGCGCCCCCAACACCAGGGGCACTAACAGTAGTGCTGTAATAATTCGTTGTTTTAGCAAAAGAAACCTCTCTCTTGGGAGCGGGGTTTAGCCGGTCTGTTGCGCGGCGATCAATTCCCGGATCTGTTCACCCGTACACCCGAAACGACGCTCGCGAGCAACGAAGGAGGCAACTGCCCCACTGAACTCGGCCTCGTCAAAATCGGGCCACAGGACCGGGGTAAAATAGAGTTCCGCATAGGCAAGCTGCCACAACACGAAGTTGCTGATGCGGTGATCCCCACCGGTGCGGATCAGCAGATCCACCGGCGGCAGGTCGGCCATGCAGACCTCGCGTCCCAATGCAGCCTCGTCGACCGCCTCGGCATCCAGCTCGCCTGCGGCCACGGCCCGGGCCAGCTGGCGGGCCGCCTGGGCGATATCCCACTGACCGCCATAGTTGGCGGCGATGTTGAGGGTCAACCCCCGGTTGTCGGCGGTCAGGGCCTCGGCCTTGGCGATCTTGGCCTGCAATCGTTCACTAAAACGAGAGGTATCGCCGATCACCTTGAGACGGATCCCGTTTTCGTGCAGTTTTTGTACCTCACGCCCCAGCACTGTCATGAAGAGCTCCATGAGGGCATTGACCTCCCCCTCGGGGCGGCGCCAGTTTTCACTGGAAAACGCAAACAGGGTCAGCGCCTCCATCTTGGCACGGGCGGCAAAGGACACGGCCTCACGCACGGATTTCACGCCCGCCTTGTGACCGGAGACCCGCATCTTGCCGCGGTTCTGGGCCCAGCGACCATTGCCATCCATGATGATGGCGACGTGACGAGGCAAGGACGAGCCGGCGCTATCGCCAAGCGCAGCCAAAAGCGACATTCATTTCTCCCACAAAGACAAAAGCGCCGTGCAGGGGCACTACACGGCGCTCGTAATATACCTGTCGGAGGCTTAGATTTCCATTAGCTCCTTTTCCTTCGCAACCAGGGCGTCATCCACCAGCTTGATGAAGGTATCGGTCAGCTTCTGGATCTCTTCCTGGGCACGACGGTCGTCGTCTTCGGAGATCTCTTTGTCTTTGAGCAGGGCTTTCAGATCGGCGTTGGCATCGCGACGGATGTTGCGAATGGCAACGCGGGCACCTTCGGCTTCGGCACGGACGATCTTGGTCAGATCGCGGCGACGCTCTTCGGTCAGCGGCGGCAGCGGCACGCGCAGGGTCTGGCCGTTGCTGGACGGGTTCAGGCCCAGATCGGAGGTCAGGATGGCTTTTTCCACCGCCTGGATCATGGAGCGATCGAAGATGGAAATGGAGAGGGTACGGGCATCTTCTGCCACCACGTTGGCCAACTGCTTCAGAGGAGTGGCAGCACCGTAATACTCCACCTGGATGCCGTCGAGCAGGCTCGGGTGAGCACGGCCGGTACGGATCTTGGACATCTGGGTCTTGAGCGACTCTACGCTTTTGCCCATGCGGTCCTTGGCGTCGTTTTTAATCTCGTTGATCACAGTGGTTTTCCTTTTGGCGAACGAGCCGGCGGGCGGCCCGTATCTATCTTGTTGACTGGCGTAATGGACAAGCGAGCAGGGCTCACACTTGCCTTACTTGCTGCCCTGGTGGATCAGGGTACCTTCCGGCTCGCCCATGATCACCCGGCGCAGCGCGCCCGGTTTGTTCATGTTGAACACCCGGATCGGCAGATCGTGGTCGCGAGCCAGGGTAAAAGCAGCAAGATCCATCACTTTGAGTTCTTTTTCAAGAACTTCATCATAACTCAGTTCCTGATAGAGCACTGCATCCGGGTTCTTGACCGGATCGTCGGTGAACACACCATCGACCTTGGTGGCTTTCAGCACCACGTCGGCTTCGATCTCGATGCCGCGCAGGCAGGCTGCGGAGTCGGTGGTAAAGAAGGGGTTGCCGGTACCGGCGGAGAAGATCACCACCTTGCCGGCACGCAGCTGGCTGATGGCCTCTGCCCAGCTGTAGGAGTCGCAGACCCCCTGCAGGGAGATGGCAGACATCAGGCGGGCATTCACATAAGCACGATGCAGGGCATCACGCATGGCCAGGCCGTTCATGACGGTCGCCAGCATGCCCATGTGGTCACCCACCACGCGGTTCATGCCCGCCTTGGCAAGACCGGCACCACGGAACAGGTTGCCGCCGCCGATGACCAGACCGACCTGAACACCCAGCTCAACCAGCTCTTTGATCTCTTGGGCCATCCGTTCCAGCACCGCCGGATCAATGCCGAAACCCTCGGATCCTTGCAGGGCTTCACCACTCAACTTCAGAAGAACACGTCTGTATGCAGGCTTGGGATTGGTACTCATGTCACTGATTCCTGGTCATATAAAGACCGCGACATAAGTCGCGGTCTGGGGAAACGGAAAAACCGGTTCGATTAGGCCTTCTGAGCGGCCGCGATCTGGGCTGCTACTTCAGCAGCGAAGTCGGTCTCTTGCTTCTCGATGCCTTCGCCCACTTCGAAACGGGTGAAGGAAACAACGTCAGCGCCTTCTTTCTTCAGCAGCTCGGCAACGGTCATGGAAGGATCTTTCACGAACGGCTGACCAGTCAGGGAAACCTCACCGGTGAACTTCTTCATGCGGCCTTCAACCATCTTCTCGGCGATCTCTTTCGGCTTGCCGGAGTTGATGGCGATGTCGATCTGGATTTCGCGCTCTTTGGCAACGACTTCGGCAGACACGTCTTCGGGCTTGACGAATTGCGGGCTGTTGGCAGCAACGTGCATGGCCAGATCTTTGGCCAGCTCGTCGGTACCACCGACCAGCTTGGTGATAACACCGATACGGGAGCCGTGAACGTAGGTGCCCAGGTTGTCACCTTCAACCAGCATCACGCGACGCAGGTTCATGTTCTCACCGATCTTGGCGATCAGGTTGGTGATGGTCAGCTCTACGGACTCGCCGTTACCGAAGTCGGCGGCTTTCAGCGCGTCAACGTCAGCGATTTTCTGGGTAGCAGCGATCTCGACGATCTTCTGACCCATGGCCAGGAAACCGGCATCCTTGGAAACGAAGTCAGTCTCGCAGTTCAGCTCGATCATGACGGCAACGTTGCCTTCGGTACGGGCGAAGATCACGCCTTCAGCGGCGATACGGCCCGCTTTCTTGGCGGCCTTGGCCTGACCGGATTTACGCATGTTTTCGATAGCCAGCTCGATATCACCGTTGGCTTCTTCCAGCGCTTTTTTGCAATCCATCATGCCAGCGGCGGTGCGCTCGCGCAGTTCTTTTACCAGGGCGGCAGAAATGTTTGCCATGTCCAGTATCCTCGGTCTTGAATTGACAAGAAACAGGGGCCACAAGGGCCCCTGCTAACCAATTACATCAGCTTGGTTAATAAGGGCTTTTCAGTCCTTATCAATTACTCAGCTTCAACGAAGCCATCTTGTTCGGCTTGAACAACGATGTCCTGCTCGCGGGCTTCCAGAACGGTGTCAGCAGCAGCGTTCAGGTACAGCTGTACGGCACGGATAGCGTCGTCGTTACCCGGGATGACATAGTCAACGCCGTCCGGGTTGGAGTTGGTATCAACGATGGAAACTACCGGGATACCCAGGTTGTTGGCTTCTTTGATAGCGATGTGCTCGTGGTCGGCATCGACAACGAACAGAACGTCAGGCAGGCCGCCCATGTTCTTGATACCACCCAGGCTCTTCTCCAGCTTTTCCATTTCGCGAGTACGCATCAGCGCCTCTTTCTTGGTCAGCTTGTCGAAGGTACCGTCTTGGCTCTGGGTTTCCAGATCTTTCAGGCGCTTGATGGACTGACGAACGGTTTTCCAGTTGGTCAGCATGCCGCCCAGCCAGCGGTGGTTAACATAGAACTGGTCGCAACGCTCAGCGGCTTCTTTAACGGCTTCAGACGCGGCACGCTTGGTACCAACGAACAGTACCTTGCCTTTCTTGGCAGCTACGGAGCTGATGAAGTTCATGGCATCGTCAAACATCGGAACGGTTTTTTCCAAGTTGATGATGTGAACCTTGCTGCGGGCGCCGAAGATGTAGGACTTCATTTTCGGGTTCCAGTAACGAGTCTGGTGACCGAAGTGAACGCCGGCTTGCAGCATGTCGCGCATAGAAACTTTAGCCATTTTATACCTCTGTATTGGGGTTAGGCCTCCACACATCCCATGTAACCGACCCCAAGGGGGCACCCCGGTACAGGTGTCGATGTGTGTGTGTTGTTTAAGTAAGGGTGATGGAGGGGGACACGAGAGTTCCCCATTCCGGCGCGCTTTATACCATAAGTTTGGTCACGACACCACCAGCGACAGCGCTAAAAATGGATCCCTGCACAGGGTGCGACCGCTGGATGACGTTGCGATGACGATCACACTGGAAGTAAACGGGGGTTGGGGATAAAATTTCGCCCTGATTGCAAACGCATCTATTTTTCATTACCCGGTTGCTGGTCATCGCCAGGATGCGCAACCGGGCCCCAAGAGAGATCCCATGTCCATTAAAATCAAGACACCGGAAGAGATTGAAAAGATGCGCGTTGCCGGCCAGCTGGCTGCCGACGTGCTGGTCATGATCGCCCCCCACGTCAAGGCAGGCGTCACCACAGACGAACTGAACACCCTGTGCCATGACTACATCGTCGACGTACAGCAGGCCATTCCCGCACCGCTCAATTACCACGGCTTCCCCAAGTCCATCTGCACCTCGGTCAACGACGTGATCTGCCACGGCATTCCCAACCACAAGAAGCTGCGGGAAGGGGACATCATCAACCTGGACATCACCGTCATCAAGGATGGCTACCACGGCGACACCTCCGCCATGTTCATCGTGGGCCAGACCACACCCCTGCGCCGCCAGCTGTGCAAGATTGCCCAGGATAGCCTCTACGCAGCCATCAAGAAGGTGCGTCCGGGTGCCTGCATCACCGAGATCGGCGCCGTGATCCAGCCCATCGTCGAGCAGGCCGGTTTCTCCGTGGTGCGCGACTACTGCGGCCACGGCATCGGTGCCGAGTTCCACGAAGAGCCGCAGATCCTGCACTACCGCAACGGCGGCAAGCTGGAGCTGAAGGCCGGCATGTGCTTCACCATCGAGCCCATGGTCAACAGCAAGAAGTATCACTGCAAGGTCAATCCGAAGGATGGCTGGACCGTCACCACCAAGGACGGCGGCGACTCCGCCCAGTGGGAGCACACCCTGCTGGTGACCGAGGATGGCTGCGAGGTGCTGACCCTGCGCCCGGACGACACTATCGACCGTCTCATCAAACACGGTTAACATCAAACCCCGGCCCCTCGCCGGGGTTTTGTTTTTATCAGCCGCAGGCCCCGCACGGCGGCCTGCGACAAGAGTGTGAGACGCCATGGACGCCAGCCTGCTTTCCCCCCATCTGCTGCCCGACGATCAGCTCACCCGCGAGAACTGCAAGGAGTACCTGAGCCGTTTTCTCGGCTGGCTGCACGAGCGCTTCGATGCCGGTGACAACATCATCGAACTGGTGGCCACCCGCTCCGAATACATGGATGCGCTGCTGACCCGGCTGTGGCACAAGTTCGGGTTCGACAAGACGGAACTCACCCTGATCGCGGTGGGGGGTTATGGCCGAGGCGAGCTGCACCCCCACTCGGATATCGACCTGCTGCTGCTCTACGAAGGGGATGAGCTGGACGAGGTGCTGGGACTGCGTATCGGCGAGTTCATCACCCTCCTGTGGGATCTCAAGCTGGAGGTCGGCCAGTCGGTGCGCAACGTGGCCGAGTGCATCGAGCAGGGACGTGCCGACATCACGGTCGCCACCAACCTCATCGAGGCACGCTATATCACCGGCCGTCTGGCGGGCTTCGAGCAGTTGCAGGCCGCCACCCAGCCCCAGCACTTCTGGCCGAGCGAAGCCTTCTTTCGGGCCAAGCGCGAAGAGCAGACCCTGCGTCACCAGCAGTTCCTCGGCACCGCCTACAAGCTGGAGCCGGATCTCAAGAACAACCCCGGGGGTCTTCGCGACATCCAGACCCTGGCCTGGGTCGCCCGCCGCCACTTTGGCGCCACCACCCTGTTCGAGATGACCAGCCACGGTTTTCTGAACCGCGCCGAGTATCGCGAGCTGCTCGACTGCCAGAACTTCCTGTGGAAGGTGCGCTTCGCCCTGCACATGGCCATCAACAAGGGGGACAACCGTCTGCTGTTCGACCGCCAGCGCACCGTGGCCCAGATGCTGGGCTTCGAGGGGGAAGGCAACGGCCCGGTAGAACAGATGATGAAGCGCTTCTACCAGACGGTGCGGCGCGTAGCCGAGCTCAACGAGATGCTGCTGCAGCTGTTTGACGAGGCGATCCTCGGCAACACTGCCATGGACGTGCGCCGCATCAGCGACGAATTCCAGCTGCGTGGCCGCCTCATCGATGCGGTGGACTCCGAGCTGTTCGGTCGGGATCACGCCGCCATCCTGCGCCTCTTCTACCAGATAGCCCAGCACCCGGAGATCGCCGGCATCCACTCCGCCACCCTGCGCCAGTTGCGCGAGGCCAGGCGTACCCTGAGCTGCTGGCTGCAGGATCTGCCCGAGTGCCGCCGCCTCTTCATGGCGCTCCTGCGCCACCCCAACGGCATCGGCCAGCCGCTCACGCTCATGCACAAATACGGGATCCTGGCGGCCTACTTGCCCCAATGGAATCTCATCGTCGGCCAGATGCAGTTCGACATGTTCCACGCCTACACGGTGGACGAACACACCCATCGCCTGCTCCAGAACATCCACCGTTTCCCCAACCCGGCCAGCCGCCAGACACACCCGCTCTGCCACGAGGTGTTCACCCAGCTGCGCAAACCCGAGCTGCTCAGCATCGCCGCCCTGTTCCACGACATCGCCAAGGGACGGCGGGGGGATCACTCCGAACTCGGCGCCGTGGATGCCCTGGAGTTCTGTCAGCTGCACGGGCTGGATCGTTACGAGAGCCGGCTGGTCGCCTGGCTGGTGCGCCATCACCTGCTGATGTCGGTGACCGCCCAGCGCCGCGACATCTACGACCCGGACGTGGTCACCGACTTTGCCCAGAAGGTGCGCGACGAGTTGCACCTCGATCTGCTCTATTGCCTGACCGTGGCCGACATCTGCGCCACCAACGACACCCTGTGGAACGACTGGAAGGGCACCCTGCTCAGGGAGCTCTATTTCGCCACCCAGAAAGCCCTGCGCCAGGGGCTGGAGAACCCGCCGGACATGCGCCTCAAGATCCGCGAGAACCAGCGCCAGGCCCGGCAGATCCTGGCCCAGCGCGAGGTGCCTCTGGAAGCGGTCAACACTCTCTGGAACGACTTCAAGGCCGACTACTTCCTGCGCCACAGCCCGGAGCAGATCGCCTGGCATTGCCGCAAGATCATCGCCCATGGCGACAATCCGGCCCCTCTGGTGCTCATCGGCAAGCACCCCATCCGCGGCGGCAGCGAGGTGTTCATCTATTGCCGCGACATGCCCAACCTCTTTGCCACCGTGGCCTCGGCGCTGGATCAGAAGAACCTCAGCATCCACGACGCCCAGATCATGAACTCGCGCAACGACTATGTACTGGATACCTTCATCGTGCTGGAGCCGAACGGCGAGCCCATCAGCCCCAATCGCACCGCCACCATCAAGAAGGCCCTGGAGAAGGCGTTGCAGGAGCCGGGCAAGCTGGTGCTGCGCAGCAAACCCCTGTCACGGCGCCACCGCCAGTTCAGCGTGCCGACCCGGGTGGTGTTTCTGCCCCACAAGGGGGAAAACCGCCACACCCTGCTGGAGTTGACGGCACTGGATACCCCGGGCCTGCTGGCCCGCATCGGCGCCGTGTTCCAGCAGTGCGGACTGTCGCTCCACGCGGCCAAGATCACCACCATAGGCGAGCGGGTGGAGGACTTCTTCAGCCTCACCACCCTGGCCGGGGAGCCCCTCAGCCAGGCCGAGCAGCAGGCACTGGAAGAGAGACTGGTCAACCAGCTCAATCCCAGGGAACCCGGTGATGAGGCGGGCTGAACAGGCTATGAAAAAGCCTCATAAGAGGCTTTTTCATAGTATTGATTTCTCAATCATAACAAGTGGTTGGGCCACTCAAGCACAATAAAACGCCTTTCTTCGGAAGAAATCGGCAAGAGCCCTTAAAAACGATTGGAAAAGTGTGATACAACAAACAGAATTTTTTAAAGGAAACCTGTCATGACCCAGTTGCAACAGACCATCGAAGCGGCCTTCGAGCGCCGTGACTCCATCACTCCCGGCTCCGTCGATGCCGCCACCAAGGCCGCCATTCTGGAAGCCATCGACCTGCTGGACTCCGGCAAGGCCCGGGTCGCCGAGAAGATCGCCGGCGAGTGGGTCGTCCACCAGTGGCTGAAGAAGGCCGTACTGCTCTACTTCCGCATCAATGACAACGGCATCATCAAGGGCGACGACGCCCAGTACTACGACAAGGTTCCCCTCAAGTTTTCCGACTACAGCGCCGAGCAGTTCAAGGCCGCCGGTGTGCGCGTGGTGCCTCCGGCCACTGCACGCAAGGGCTCCTTCATCGCCCCCAATACCGTGCTGATGCCCTCCTACGTCAACATCGGCGCCTTCGTCGATGAAGGCACCATGGTCGACACCTGGGCCACCGTGGGCTCCTGTGCCCAGATCGGCAAGAACGTGCACCTCTCCGGCGGCGTCGGCATCGGCGGCGTGCTGGAACCGCTGCAGGCCAACCCGACCATCATCGAGGACAACTGCTTCATTGGTGCCCGTTCAGAGGTGGTGGAAGGCGTGATCGTGGAAGAGGGCTCCGTCATCTCCATGGGCGTCTTCATCGGCCAGTCCACCCGCATTTATGACCGTGAGACCGGCGAGATCCACTACGGCCGCGTCCCGGCAGGCTCCGTGGTCGTCTCTGGCTCCCTTCCCTCCAAGTGCGGCAAATACAGCCTGTACGCGGCCGTCATCGTCAAGAAGGTGGATGCCAAGACCCGCGCCAAGGTGGGGATCAACGCCCTGCTGCGCTCCATCGACGAGTAATCCCCGCCGATGTCATCGAGGGCACCTCTCTGGTGCCCTTTTTCATGCCCGTTATCATGGGCCTGCCAGATTCCCTGCCCCTCTATCACTACGCCCCTCTTGCCAGGCATGCCGCCTATGGCCGTGCTAGCGAGGCACTCCCCCTCCCCCTTTGCTCGTCGATACAAAAGACCGCTTTGAAGCCATCCTGAATTTGGCGCACCTGTCACAGGCAAGCGGGCGCGACTCGGGTAAGATATACGGGTCAGGATCGTTTCAAACCAAGGAAGCCCGATGTACGAGAATCTGAAGAGCCTGGGGATCCAGGAGCCCACCTCGGTGGACAGCTATACCCTGCGCCAGGAAGCCAATCACGACATCCTCAAGATCTATTTCAAGAAGCAGAAGGGCGAGTTTTTCGCCAAGAGCGTCAAGTTCAAGTATCCCCGTCAGCGCAAGACCATGCTGGTCAACTCGGGCACCCATGAATACAAGGATGTCACCGAGATCAACGCCAACCTCAAATACGTGGTGGATGAGCTGGACAGTCTGACACAGGGCGGACAGACCCAGGCCGACCCGGATATCAAGCAGAAGATACTGCGCGACCTGCGCCATCTGGAAAAGGTGGTACAGAACAAGATCAGCGAGATTGAGCGGGATCTCGAGAAGCTCTAGCCTCTTTCCAATGCATCAGGCGCCATCAGGCGCCTTTTTTGTTCCTCTTCGCCGGGATCAGACTACCTCGTCTCGGCGATTCTCCTGACTCGCGCCCAGCAAAAAGGGAGGCTTGCGCCTCCCTTTTCGGAACTCGGTATGAAAGCAGGGATTAGTTGCTCTTCATCCAGATGTCCATGTCGGTTTTCAGGTTGTCGGACTTGGTACCGAAGATGGCCTGTACACCAGAACCTGCAACCACCACACCGGCAGCGCCCAGCTTCTTCAGACCAGCCTGGTCAACCTTGGCCACGTCCTTCACACCGACACGCAGACGGGTGATGCAGGCGTCCAGGGAAGAGATGTTCTCTTTGCCACCGAAGGCAGAGACCAGAGCGGCAGACATCTCGTCCTTGCTCTGAGCGGCAGAGGACTCTTGTGCGGTCTCATCTTCGCGACCCGGGGTCTTCAGGTTCATGGCGCGGATAACGAAGCTGAATACGACGTAGTAGACAGCGGCATAGACCAGACCCAGACCCACCAGCAGCAGCATGTTGCTGGCACGCGGGGATTGTACGATGAAGTCGATGAAGCCGTTGGAGAAGGTGTGACCGTGCACGACACCCAGCATGTTGGTCAGCACGTAAGCCAGACCAGCCAGCAGGGCGTGGATGGCGTACAGCACCGGAGCCACGAACAGGAAGGAGAACTCGATAGGCTCGGTGATACCGGTCAAGAAGGAGGTCAGGGCTGCGGAGGCCATGATACCAACGATCTTGGCACGGTTTTCCGGCTTGGCAGCGTGTGCGATGGCAAACGCAGCGGCAGGCAGACCGAACATCTTGAACAGGTAGCCACCGGCCAGCTGACCGAAGCCGTTACCGGCAGCGCGGGTAGCGTCATCAGCGGTCAGGAAGCAGGTCATGATGCCGTGTACGGTTTCACCGGCGGCGTTGACACAGGTACCAGCCTGATAGAAGAACGGCACGTTCCAGATGTGGTGCAGACCGAACGGGATCAGGGAGCGCTCAACCACGCCGTAGATACCGAAGGCCAGTACCGGGTTCTGGTTGGCAGCCCAGTCGGAGAAGGCACCGATGGCACCACCGATCGGCGGCCAGATGAAGGAGAGCAGAACACCCAGACCGATGGCAACGAAGCCGGTGATGATGGGAACGGCACGTTTGCCAGCGAAGAAGCCGAGGTACTCGGGCAGCTGGATCTTGTAGAAGCGGTTGAACGCCCAGGCAGCGACACCACCGGCGAGGATACCCCCCAGTACGCCGGTATCGATGCTCTCGACACCCATCACAGGGGCCATCACCTTCAGGGTGGCAACCATGATGCCGTAACCGACGATGGCGGACAGGCCGGATACACCGTCGTTATTGGTGAAGCCAAGGGCCACGCCCACGGCAAACAGCAGGGCCATCTGACCGAAGACAGAACCACCGGCCTGCTCCATCAGTTGGGAGACGATTTCCGGCAGCCAGCTAAAGTGGGCAGCACCCACCCCCAGCAGGATACCTGCAACGGGCAAGACCGATACTGGCAGCATCAGCGCCTTACCGACCTTTTGCAGATTAGAGAAAGCATTTTTGAACATGTGTGCGCTCCTGAATGGATTTTTTCCGACAACGACACAGTACAGGTTATGGATGACGATTTTCTTCATCCGCGATAGTACCGAAGACGTTTCCCGGGTTGCTTATTTTGACCATCAGAATATAACCCAGAAGAATTAGAAATGCCTTAGCCCAGAGCAAGCTAATAATAAATTTGGAGGAGAGATCACAAGATAATAAATAAGCAGAGAGGGGAGTATCTTGAATATTATTTCGTATTGTTATGGGTTCGCCGCAAAAAGAAAAAAACCACTTCAAAATAAATCACACAGAAACAAAACAATACCCAACGAAACCCATTGTAACCATATGTAACTTATTACAGTTTTATATTATCCAGTCTACCGATTAAAAAGGCCTCCAACAAGGGAGGCCTCCAACAAATATTAATTTAAATAACCCCGGTTATTTAGTTCTTTTGTGAGCGCTTAACCGCATCAATAAAGACGGACTTCGCCTTGGTTGAACCGGCACGCTCGGCCTCGCTCACGAGCTGCATCGCCTTGTCGATATCCCCGGCTTTCACGGCCTTCTCGATCTGGGCGTTGTAGAAGCTCTCGGTCTCGCTCAGCATGGCGGGAGCCGGCGTGCTCGGCGTGCTCGGCGCAGCGGCAACTGCCGCCGTAGTCGCCGTAGTCGCCGTCGCAGCCACGGCAGTCGCGGCCGGCTTGGCCTGGCTCATGGCAACCTCGTCGGCATATTCAGGCTTGAACACGGCCTCCATGCCTTGCCCCTTGGCCATGTCCGTCACCTTGATCTGCACCAGACCCCAGGGGGAATGCGGGATCACGGGGTCCTTGATCTCCGGCTCGACCGTGCCATTGGCACGGGCAAAGGCCTTCGCGGGGTGCAAGATGGTGGTGCTGCTGGCCAGCTCATCGGCCGGTGCGTAGACAACCATATAGGTTTCTGTGGCGGGATTGCCCGGCATGCTGCGATCCACGAACACCCGGCCTTCGATCCTGTCGTTGTCGAGCAGATGGGCAGGCTGGTACGCAAATACCGATTCACCCAGCACGCGCGTCACCTTGAACTGGGCATCCAGCATGATAACCTTGGGAACCAGTACCGTCTTGCTCACCTGGGAGGCCAGGGTAATGGCCAGATTGCCGGTATTGGCCGGAAGACGATAGGCGGCAAAGTAGCTCATCCCCTCGTCAAACTGATAACTGGGCTGCTTGCCATCGATGGCCAGCAGCGTCTCGCTTTCCGGCAGAGAAACATAATTGAATTCGTTGAACCCGTTGCAGCAACTGGTGGCCTGGGAGAGCGCCTGCTTGGCCTGATCGGCATTGCTCAGAATGGAGGCGTGCTCCTGCACGGGCACTACCATGCTGCCGGAACAACCGGCCAACAGCGCGGTAACCACGGCCGCGATCGACATCTTTACCAGCTTCATTCTTCTTATCTCCATAACCCGGTTGCCAATTCCTGAGAAACAAAACTGCCCCCATAAGGGGGCAGTCACTAACTTAACTGAAGATATTGCTTACCACCAGGCTTCTGCTTGTACGCCAACCTGATAGGTGTCTTTGGAGGTGTTGCCTTCAAAGGCGTTGTTGTCTTCGGTGTTTTCCAGGTAGGTGGCGAACACGCGGATTTCCGGACGGGCCCAGAAGCTGGAACCGGCAGACCAGGCCTGAGCCAGGGTCAGCTTGTAAGCACCGTCTTTGTCGGTGTTACCGGAAGTGGACTTGTTCTTGTCCTGGAAGTAGCCGCCTTCGAAGATGGTCTTGTTGAAGTCATCCCACTTGTACATCGGGCGAATAACGGCAGACATGGTTTCATACTTGTCGTTGCCATCCCACATGTCGTTGCCTACACCGTAGACCAGCTGGTGACCCATCTCCCAGGAGTTACCCATCGGGATGACGCCCCAGTTGATGATACGGAAGCCGTCAGCTCCGTCTTTCGCTTCGGCGCCGTACCAGGAGCCGTCGCCGTAGAAGGCCATGGTCTTGGAGTAGCCTTCGGTACCGTACTGCAGCACGGTCTTGTTGAAGCCACCGAAGATACCCTGGGTCAGCTCGGCAGTCAGCATGACGCCGTCTTTCATGTTGTTGTTTTTCAGCTCTTTCTGAGCATCGGTCTCATTGACCAGGGCGTACATGGCGCCCAGCTCCAGAGAACCGTCTTGCCACAACGGGATACCGGCATAGCGCAGATCCAGGGTGTTGACGTTCAGGTTTTCATTCTTCTGGTAAACAGGATCACCGTTGCCATCTACACCGGTCTGAGTGTACTGACCGAAGACATCGGCCGCGCTGCGGTCGTTGCGCACCCAGGCGAAGGAAACCTTGCCAGGGCCAGCCTGGATACCTTCGATACCGGCACCGGCACCGGAGATGTTCCAGTAGTAGAAGTCGGAGATGTGGATGTCGTGACGTTGATAGTAACGCTTACCGGCCCAGAGGGTAGCTTCCGGAGCGAAGCCCAACAGGCCCTTGGCTTGCACGTTGAACTGACGCAGCGCGAAGTCGGAGTCGCCGTTGCACTGTTTGGCGTCGAAGTTACAGACGGTGCCGGTCCCTTCCCAGTCATTGGAACCGTCAGAAGCCATGGCGAACATGGAGTCTACGTAGAAGGTCTTGCCATCTTTGTTGAAGACTTCCTGACCCAGTTGCACTTCGCCATAGGTGTCGTTTTCGTTACCCAGACGACCAACCTTGTTGACGTTGTATTTGACCATGTCCCCGTCACCGGAAACACCGACACCTGAACGGAAGTAGCCGTGGAAATCAACGGCGAAGGCGGCTTGGGAAGCCAGGGCTGCGGTAACTGCTGCAGCGATCGGGAGCCACTTTGCTTTCATTTTCATTTTCCTTATTCCCGCTGGGAGGAGTGTGATCCTGATATTCAAGTTCTTATCACCGGAAAAACGTTTTGGTGATAACCGGGGTCGATTATATGTACCCGATTTCGGCACAAACATGAGCTGATTCACAAAATGGTGACAAATCGCCCGCACCACACCGGGAGGGCGAAGTAGAGATGACAAATGAACAAAAAAAGAAGATAAACACCAACAAAAAGAAAAAACAGACAACAACAAACCAAAGAAATCGCTTTCAAATATTAATTCGCGATGATTGTTAAGTATGAAAGTCACTGTTCGGTGACAAAAACATGACTGAAATCGCTTTCAATGGGGAACTTTTAATTTTCTGATTTGTCGCCATTCTGATGAATATCAGCCTGGCAAAGGGCGTCATCGGCGAGAAAAATAACGAAAAAAATGGCAGGGAATATTTGAGGGAATGAGGAAAAATAGACCGAAATAACGCTCCCCCGTCATCGGCATCACGGGGGAGAAATTAAAAAACCAGACCCAATCCGGCTACAGCCTATTTTCCCAGGTCTTCAGCCAGGCCAGCGCAGCCACCTCGGGCTCATCCTCCACGGTCGCATCTATCTCAAGACGCGGCACCAGGGCCTCGGCAGCCAGCTCCTGCAACAGCCCGTCGAGCCGCCGTCCCGCCCCGCAGAAGTGTTCATAACTGCTGTCTCCCATGGCGATGAGGGCATAGCGCCACCCCTTCATATAAGGTGCGCGATCCGCCAGGGTGCTGGCGAAAGGCTGCAGATTGGGAGGTATATCCCCCTGCCCGGTCGTGGCGCTGACGATCAGCAGAAATCGGGAGGCATCGATGTCCGTCAGCTCGGCCTCTTCATGGAGGTGGCAGACATGGCCGTTGGCTTCCAGGTGGTCACTCAGGGTCTCGGCCACCAGCATGGCTGCGCCATAGACGGTGCCGACCAGGATGTCGATCTCGGCCATCAGCGCCTCCCCAGAGGCGATCGCGGGCCCGGTTCTAAGCTCAGGAGGGCGCACACCGGCAAAGCAGGTGCGCACTGTATTGCGAAGGAAAATGCGTGTGGAACCATGAGTCATTCCTCTGACGGACGTGGCCTACAGCATGCCACAGCCCGGTCAGAGGCAACAGATGGAGACGGCGATCAGTTGCCGTAGTCGCTCTCGCTGGCGGGCCATCCCAGTTCGGCGAACAGTTGCAGTACCTGGGGACCCAGCGGCGCCTGGATCCGCATCGGCACCTTGAGCACGGGATGCTCGAAGCTCAAGCGGTGGGCGATCAGCAGCAGCCTGTCGCAGCCGTAGTGCTCGCGAAAGAAGCGGTTGTGCCGGCCATCACCGTGGGTGGTGTCACCGACGATGGGATGGAACAGGTGGTCCAGGTGGCGGCGCAGCTGGTGTTTTCGCCCCGTCTTGGGAAAGAGGCGCACCAGGCTGTAACGGCTGGTGGGGTGTTTCTTGGAGACCGCATGGGGCAGCTCGACGCTGTGCAGGCGGCGAAACGCGGTCACCGCCTCCTGGGCGGGGCGATCCGGGTCGCTGAAGGCATCGGCGATCTTGTCCAGCTGCTCCTTGAGCGGATAGTCGATGAGCCCCTCCTCCGGCGCCCATCCCCGCACCAGGGCCAGGTACTCCTTGTGCACCCGGCGTGCGGCAAACGCCTCGGTCAGGGTGCGGGCGACGGCGGGATCCAGCGCAAACAGCAGCACGCCCGAGGTGGGTCGGTCGAGGCGGTGCACCGGATAGACGTGGCGACCCCCGATGAGGTCCCGGGTCATCTGCATGGCGAAGCGGGTCTCCCCCTTGTCGAGCCAGCTTCGGTGCACCAGCAGGCCGGACGGTTTGTTCACCGCCACCAGCCAGTCATCCTGATAGAGCAGGGTCAGGGGCAAGGCTTTCTCGACGTCGGTCTGCTCCGCCATCATTGGTCAACCACTTTGCCGGAGAGCAGCAGGTCGAACCGGGCGATCAGGCGCAGCAGGGCCTCCACCTCGGCCAGCTCTTCCTTATAGACTTCGCTCGCCATGGGATAGAGGGAGACGCTGGTCGGCAGCGGCGCCTGCAACAGAACCAGCTGCTCCATGCGCGGGATCAGCACGAACTGCAGCCACTGATCGAAACTCAGGGTGTCGACGCAGAACGGCAGCTCGCTGGCCAGCGCCTCCTCCCCCGGATGCTCGGCTTGCCAGCGTTCCAGACGTTGCAACTCGGCGGTCAGTTCTCCCAGCAGGCCGGCCACCAGCAGATATTGATTCATCTCGCTCACTTCCTCATTCGTGCGGCCGGCGGATGCCGGCACCCCACTCAATACAGCCATCAAAAAGGGGCGTTACTATACACTGCCCCCGGGGTGGCTGCCATGTTGCCGTCGCCACCTTGCCCGGTGCGACCACCACTGGCTATCTGGTGCAGCCTCCTTATAATCCCCCGCATCACCTTCAAGCCGGATCTCCCCATGTCTTCCATCAACACGCTGACCGAATTTCTGACCCAGGCCGATACCCAGTTCCAACTGTTCGACATGGGCCGCCAGGTGCGCCCGCTGGCGAACGACCTCTTCATCCGCATCGAGCAGCAGCAGGAGCCCTACCCCTGGCCGCTGCAGCAGCATGCCTGGCTCGGCGTGCACTTCTTCCAGCCAGCCGAGTCGAAACACTATCTCTGGTTCCTCAAGTTTGCGCTCGATGAACGCGGCCTGCTCATCTCGAGCGGCCCCAAGCACTTCATGGATCAGGTGGTCGAGACCCTGGGCTACAAGCTCACCGGGGAATTGGATGAAGAGAAGGCCCAGCGCCTCGCCGACAACCCCTACACCTTCCGGCCGGCCGAAGCCAAGATGGCGAGCCTGCACGCCAAGCTGGCCCGCCAGCTGGAGCAGGCACCGTCCGCCTACTACGAGGCGCTCTGCCACTACCTGGCGGCGCCCGGGGAAGAGGGATGGCAGAGCCTGGGACTGCAAGGCTTCGCCGATCTCGCGGAGCGGCTGCAGGATGAACGCAATCTTGCCCTGGTATGCAAGGCCTTGCCGAAGCTGCCGCAAGCGCCCCTCTATGCCCTGTGCCAGAGCCTGGAAAACGCCCCCCTGCCCCCGGCTCTGCAGGGCGCCCTGCTGGAGCGCATCGGCAAGGAGCAGGAGTGCGCCGACCCCGATGCCGAGACCCTGGCCTATCTGTGCCGGGCACTGGCCTCCTGCCCAGGCAATGCCCTGCGCAGCAACAAGCTGCTGACCCTGCTGCAGACCCGCTCCAGCCCGTCCCTGTTGCTCGCCATCGCAGGCCGTCTCTGGCCCGATCTCAAGAGCCCCGAGTTGCTCGGCCTGTTTTTGGAACAGCTCGCCCTGCAACCCACCCAGTTCTTCAACCAGGTCTTTGCCGAACTCGTGACCCTGCCGGCCCTGCGCAATGATATGCTGGCAAGATTGCGTGACCCCGAACGCAGCGAGGCACTGGGTCAGGCCATCGGCCGCCTGTTCACCTCGGCGTAGGGATATCCGATACCAAGGCCCGGCCCCCGCGGGAGCCGGGCCCCGCTCATGCATCACAGAAGGAACCCGTTGATGGGAGAAATGCTTGGGATCTTGCTGCTCGGCCTCGTCGGCTGGGCCTTCTGGCAACAGCGCCGCCAGGCGGAGCTGGCATGGCAATACATGCGCCGCTACTGCCAGCACCACGATCTGCAACTGCTGTCGCTGGCACGCACTCACCGCGCCCTGGGCCACAAGCCCCTGCGCCTGCTCACCTACTACCAGTTCGAGTTTTCCAGTGACGGGGAGAGTCATTACCAGGGCCAGCTCTGCATGCAGGGGCTGCACGTCGCCGGGGTCGAGCTGCCCCCCCATCGCCTGCCCTCCTAGGGACTGGCTATAATTCTCGACAATCCCCTTGCCAGGAGCGCCGAGATGGAACTGTTGACCCATGACATGACAGCCCTGTTTGCCCAGCTGGGGCTGGCTAATGACGACATCAGCTTGCACCGCTTCATTCGCGAGCACCCGCTGGACAACCAGACCCTGTTGCCGGACGCCACCTTCTGGACCGCGTCCCAGGCAGGCTTCCTGCGCGATGCGCTCTGGCATGACTCCGACTGGGCGGAAGCCATCGACCAGCTGGACGTGATGCTGCGCCAGGCAAACTGAGCCTCGCACTTTCCTGGCCGCCGGGCTTTGGTTAAGCTCTCTCCCCCAGCCAGCAAGACGGCCGCGCAGGAGCCAAGATGTCAGCCCAAGAGATCATCCAGATAGCCAACGAACTGAGCGCGAAAGGGATCACCCCCTCCACCGCCATGGTTAAGGCCCGCCTCACCCACCCCGTGCCCATGGCCGAGCTCCTCAAGGTGCTGAGCCAGTGGAAACAGCACCCCCAGCCGGCGGATCCCGCCCCTGCGAGCGCACCCGCGACATCCCCCGAGGCCGCCCCCGCCGTCGACCTGCAACAGCTGAGCGAGCAGCTCAACCGGCTCGAGCAGAAGGTCGATCGCCTGACCGCCCTGCTGCTCAGCCACAAGCCGGACTGATTCGTCCCCATGTACATTCTCGAACTCACCTTTGAGTGTTACCGCGACACCTCCCTCGGCGCGGCCGAGCGGGCCATCGTCCACTACCTCGACATGCTGCGCTACCAGGGGCAGATCCTGGGGCGGGAGTTTCCCACCAGCATGCACCAGGGGCACTTCATCAGCCGGGTGGTCTGCCCGGAGCAGGACAGCCTGCACCCGGACAACCAGAGCGAACTCGTGGCCCTGGCCGAGCAGGGTCTGCACCAGGCCGGCCTGCTCGCCCCCAAGCTCCAGCTTCAGGGGATGGATCTGCTCTCGGACAGCACGGATCCGTGCGGTGAGCAGGGCGAGCGGCCGAGCTGGATGCTGCTCTACACCAGCTTCCTGCACAGCTGCTCCCCCCTGCGCTGCGGCGACCACTTCGCCCCCATCCCGCTCTACCGGCTGCCTGCCGTCGCCAATGGCGACCACAAACAGATCATCAAGTGGCAGGAGGACTGGGAGGCCTGCGATCAGCTGCAGATGAACGGCTCCATCGCCGAGCACGCCGCCCTGCACGAGATCGGCGAGGTGGGCAGCCGCCTCCATCGCCGGGGCAGCGATCTCGTCAAGCGGCTGGAGGCCCTGAGCGGCATCCCCACCTATTACTATCTCTATCGGGTCGGTGGCCTGAGCGCCGCCGCGGAGCGGGCCCGCCCCTGTCCGGGCTGTAGCGGCGACTGGGCACTGGCAGAGCCCCTGCACGAAATCTTCGACTTCAAGTGCGATCCCTGCCGCCTGGTCTCCAACCTCTCCTGGGATTTCAAGGATTGAGCCCTCACCCAACGGGCGACCATGAAAAAGAGCCTTGCCGCCAGGCAAGGCTCTTCTCGTTTGAAGAACTATGCCGCCTTATTGCGGCAGCGTCTCCAGCCGCGCCAGAAACGCCGGCAGCGAGGGGGCCAGCACCAGGCGACGCCCGGAGTCCAGCCACTCCAGCCACACCTGGCCGCTCTCGTTGTCGAGCGACACCAGGGTCATCTCGTTGCGGGTGGTAGCGATGAAGAGCGAGGGAGAGCGTTTCAACTTGCGCAGCATCAGCAGGTGGCCGATGAGGTTCTCCTTGAGCAGGTCCAGGTCAGCGTCGTTCCAGGGCAGGATGAATTCGATGCGCAGCCCCTTGTATGAACAGGGGATGGGGCGGCTGAACCAGTGACCGAACAGGGCGAGGGCGCTCGGGTGCAGGGTCAGCTCGAGCGCCTCGTTCATCGATGTGAAATCGGCAGGATCGGCACGCCGGTGCACGCGCCAGGCGACCCGCCCCTCCCTGGGTTCATCCAGCTCGCAGGGTGAGCGCCACTCGGCTTCCCACTCGCACAGGGGCAGCCCTCGCCGCGCCTCGCCATCGCGCTGCCAGCGCAAAAAGAACTGCTCCAGGGCAGACAGGACTTGATCCGACATCGATATTCCCCACAATAGCGGCCTCTGATCGCCGCAAGACAGTGACCGAAAAATCCGGGCATTGCACCATCAAACCCTTTGTCAGACAAGCGTGAGCAAACCAGCATGAGCAAACAAGAGAGATACGCAGGCGCCAGTGCGCTGAAGGGCCTGAGCCTGGGCCAGCAGTCCGCCTACATCAGCCAGTACACCCCGAGCCTGCTGCAACCCGTGCCACGCAGTCTGAACCGCGACGATCTGGGCCTGGGGGAGACGCTGCCTTTCGAGGGCTGCGATGTCTGGACCCTGTATGAACTCTCCTGGCTCAATGCCAAGGGCAAGCCCGTGGTCGCCCTCGGCGAGGTGGCCGTGCCCGCCGCCAGCCCGAACCTTGTCGAGTCCAAGTCGTTCAAGCTCTACCTCAACTCCTTCAACCAGACCCGGTGCGACTCCATCGACGCGGTACAGGCGCTGCTGACCCAGGATCTGAGCGCCTGTGCCGGTGCCCCGGTGAGCGTCACCCTCTTCCCCCTCGATCAGGCTCCCCACCGCATCGCGCAGCTGCCGGGCGAGTGCATCGACGACCAGGACATCGAGGTCGACCACTACGAGTTCGACGAGACCCTGCTGCAGGGCGCGGCAGGCACCGAGGTGGTGGAGGAGACCCTGCACAGCCACCTGCTCAAGTCCAACTGCCTGGTCACCAGCCAGCCGGACTGGGGCTCAGTGGTGATCCGCTATCGCGGCCCGCGCCTCGACCGGGAGAAGCTCTTGCGCTACCTCATCTCGTTCCGCCAGCACAACGAGTTCCACGAGCAGTGCATCGAGCGCATCTTCACCGATCTCAAGCACTTCTGTGCCCCGACCCAGCTGACCGTCTATGCCCGCTACACGCGCCGCGGTGGCCTGGACATCAATCCCTTCCGCAGCGACTGGGAAGCGGTACCCGAGAATCTGCGCCTCATCCGCCAGTAAATCCGGCCCCCCCCTGAAGGCATCCGGCCCATCACGCATCCTCTCAGTAAACTCTGGACGTGCGGGGGTGGGCTTGGATAACATGCCTGCACCTCCGTGCCGTTCTTAATCCAATGAATCAACTGTTTTTTCTGGCAATGATGATGTCCTCCCTGTCGGCTCCGGATCTGGATCTGGCGAAGGAGCAGTTGTCCATCGATCTGCAGCAGGCCCAGACCCTGGTGCTGACCGATCCCGCCAGATGCGTGCAGATTGCCACCTCCTTCCTCGAACGCACGGCCAACAACCCCAAGCAGATCATCAGCAGTCGCCAGGAGTACGGCTATCGGGAGCCCATGCTGAACTACGGCACGGCGACCCAGACCACGGGGGCTTATCTGCTCAAGGGGGAGTGCCTGCAGCAGCTCGGCCAGTTCAAGCCGGCCCAGGAGGCCTTCGCACAGGGCATCGCCATGGCGGAGAAGGAGCAGCAGTTCGAACTGCAGGCTCACGGCCTCTACCTCCAGATCCGCAGCCAGAACCTGCAGCAACATTCCCATGGGGCCAGCACCGCCCAACTCGGCAAGCTCGACCAGCTGCTCGCCAGCCCCACCCTCAAGGAGAGCCAGCTGCAGGTTTACAGCCGGCTGCTGCACGTCAACGCCAGCATCGAGGAGCGGCAATTCGATCTGGCCAAGCACCAGCTGGTTGAAGCCCGCCAGTGGGCCGAGCAGGCCAAGAACCCCCTGGCCAGAGCCTGGACCAGCGCCGTGGGGGGCGATCTCTATCAGGCCCTTGGCCAGCCCCAGCTCGCCCTGGGGGAATATATCGATGCCCAGCAGCAGGCCAGGGACTTGCAGGATCCCCTCTTCCTCGGTCTGCTGTCGAACCAGATGATCAGCCTCTATCAGGCGGAGCAGGAGCCACAGAAGGCGCTGCAATACGCCAATGAGGCGGCCAATTACTTCCATGCCCTCGGCAACCCCTCCCTGCTGAGCGATGCCCTGATCGTGCTCGCCCGTCTCAACCGCGATCAGGGGGAGATGAACATGGCGCTGGTCTATTTCTTCAACGCCCTGGATCTGCTGGACGAGAACAGCAACCGCACCCGCATCGCACACCTCAAGTTCGAGATAGGCAAGACCTACCTGCAGACCGGCAACCTGAACCTGGCACGCAACTACCTGAACGCGGCGCGCCAGTCCCACGAGCTGGGGGACGACAAGGAGTCGCTGATAGACACCCTGCTGCTCCTTGGAGAGCTTCACCTCAAGCAGCAGGAAGCGGGGATCGCCATCCTGCAGCTGGAAAACGCCCTGACCCTGGCCAACCGGACCGGGGACATCCGTCGCCAGTTCGAGATCTTCCGCCTGCTCTCCATCGCCTACGAGCAGAAGGGCTACCTCCAGCAGGCCCTCCAGAGCTACAAGAATTTCCACCAGCGCAGCGAGCTGGTACGCCAGCAGCAGATCGCCCTGGAGCAGGAGGCGGTGCGCGACAACTATGCCCAGGTGGAGCGGGCCCAGCAGGTGAAGGAGCTGGAGCAGCAACTGGACCAGAGCCAGCACCAGCAGGAGCGTTACCTCTGGTCCAGCGTCAGCACCGGGTTGCTGCTGGCACTCTTCATCTACCTGTTCTTTACCCTCTGGCTCAAGCTGAGGGTCGCCCGCCTGAATGCCAAGCAACTGGGAGAGGCCCTGCTGGTGGAGCCGCGCAGCGGCCTGGCCAACTGGCAGCGACTGATGAGCCGCTGGCCGAGGGAGATGGCCAAGCGCCAGCAAAAATCCGAGCGCTGGTATCTGAGCGAGCGTCCCACCAGCGAGTTTGATGACAAGCTGCACTACCTGCTGTTCCGGGTCCCCTTCCTGATCAACAGCCTGGAGCAACATGGCTACCAGGTCAGCCGCGAGATTGAGCAGGCCTTCGGCCGCTACGTCGCCAAGCTGACCCCACAGGATGGCCGCATCTACGATCTGCGCGAGGGACACCTCCTCTATGTGGTGCCCCAGCGCCACGTGACCCAGCTGCACCAGCTGGCACAGGAGCTGCTGGAGACCCTGGCCGCCTTCCCCTGCGAGCACCCGCTGGACAGGCGCATCAGCCTCGGCATCGTCAGCCATCCTTTCCTGCCCAAGGCCGCCACCGCCCTCGATCACCACGGCCTGTTCGACCTCTGCTATCTGGCGCTGTCGGGGGCCATGCAGCTCAGCGAAAAATACCAGCAAAGTGTCTGGCTGGAGCTGGCCGCCATCGATTGCCAGCAGGCCGCATTTTTTAATGGAGATGTGTGGCAATGCTGCTTGATGGCAATTGACAAGGGACTGGTAAAAGTAAATTCTTCTCATGAAAAGCAATGGGTTAACTGGCTTGCCCTTTCACGGACGAAAGCGCCGGACAATCCGTGACAACAAGGTACTCAACGGGGTCTTTCATTGGCTTACTGTTGCTGGACGACACAAAAACGATAATGACGACAGGGCGACCTGAACAATGAATGATATGGCTGCCGTAACAGGACAACTGGCAAGACTCAGGGAATCCCTCCAGCAGAAACAGCAGGAGCTCGATGGCATGGCCACGTTCTCCGACGCCGAGCGCGCCCGGAGCATCCAGTTCATCGCCAAGCTGATGCAGGCCTGCCGTGGCCACGATCGCGAGCTGGACAACCGCCTCGCCAAGCTCAAGCAGAAGCTGGACGGCAATCCCCCGCTCACCACCATAGATGCCGAACTCGCCGCCATCGAAAAGCTGTTGCAGCAGCACAGCCATACCATGGAAGAGTCCATCAGCCTGACCCGGACCGCCATCGATCTGGGCAGCAAGCAGCTCAAGACCATCAAGGGGTTTCCGGAAGAGACCCGGCGCTCCCTCAAGGAGTTTCTCGCCAGTCCCGAGTGCTACGGCATCGGCGATCACCAGAAGAAGGTGATCCGGCTGCTGGAGTTCTACCAGCAGGCCATCAAGATCCAGCTGCTGCCGCGCCAGCCGCTGATCCCGCCGTCCCCGGAGATGAGCACCGAGCTCTCCAGCCCGGCGCCTGCCGACTCCTTCGACATCAAGGCACATGCCCAGATCTCCGATGAATTGCAGCGCCTCATCACCGAGCTGGATTTCGCCGGGGCCGTGGGCGAGAGCCTGGCCGACATTCGCCGCCAGTTGCTCGGGGGGATCAGCCCTGCCCTGCTGGCCGAGGTCTGCCTGCAAATCATCGAACTCATCATCGAAGGCACCCGGGAGGAGCGCAAAGCCTCCCAGGCGTTTCTCAGCACCCTGAACGAGAGCCTCTCCGCGGTCCACTTCAACTTTACCGAGTCCCTGGACGAGGGCCGTGCGCTGCAAAATGCCTCCCACCTGAGCGGTCAGGCACTGGAGCGGGAGCTCACCGCCATCGATCGCACCATGGCCGAGCACGACTCACCACAGACGCTCAAGGGGGCCATCTCCGGCCACCTGAACACCATCCGCCGCCTGCAGCAGGAGCGCGACGAGATGAGCCACCGAGAGCGCCACCTGCTCACCCACCTCTCCAACATGGAGGCCAAGTTGCGCCTCATGAAGGAAGAGACGGCCGAATACAAGAAGCGGCTCACCATTCAAAAGCACAAGCTGTTCCTCGACAGCCTGACCCAGGTGCACAACCGGGCGGCCCTCGACGAGCGGCTCGAGCTCGAATACAAGCGATGGCTGCGCTACGGCACCCCGCTGTGCCTGGCCATCATCGACATCGACCACTTCAAGAACATCAACGATAACTATGGCCACATGGCCGGCGACAAGGCATTGAAGGTGGTCGCCAAGGCGCTGCAGAATGCCCTGCGGGATACCGACTTCATCGCCCGCTTCGGGGGGGAGGAGTTCGTGGTGTTGCTGCCGAACATCAATCCGGACAAGTACCAGAAGCCCCTGGAGAACCTGCGCCAGACCGTCAAGAGCATTCCGTTCCGCTTCCGCGATGCCAGGGTCGAGATCACCATCTCCATCGGTGCCACCCTGTTTCGCACCGGCGACCATACCACGGACGCATTCGAGCGTGCCGACAAGGCGCTCTACAGCTCCAAGCACTCGGGTCGGGATCAGGTCAATCTCGCCTGAATCCGGGCTTAACTGAGGCTAAAAAACCGGCAAACGCACTTGTCCCCTATTCCCCTGCCCACCCCCTTGCCTCTACTATCGAAAAGAGGGATGCCCAGGCATCCCGTTTTCTCCCCAGGGAAAGCACAACGATAACAAGCGAGTGAAAGGGGAATTATGATTACACACATCAATCCAGTGGGCAGCATGGACCTGCTGTCCCAGCTCGAGGTGGATCGCCTCAAGCAGACCGCCTCCAGCGATATCTATCAACTGTTTCGCAACTGCTCGCTGGCGGTGCTCAACTCCGGCAGCCACACCGACAGCTCCAAAGAGATACTGGAGCGCTTCAAGTCCTTCGATATTCACGTGATCCGGCGCGAGCGCGGGGTCAAGCTAGAGCTGTTCAACGCCCCCGAGCATGCCTTCGTCGACGGCGAGATCATCCGCGGCATCCAGGAGCATCTCTTCTCCGTGCTGCGGGACATCCTCTATGTGTCGACCCAGCTGGAATCAAACCGCCTGGTCAACCTGACCAGCTCCACCCACATCTCCAACGTGGTGTTCGCCATCCTGCGCAACGCCAAGGCGATCCTGCCCGGCGCCGACCCCAACCTGGTGGTCTGCTGGGGCGGCCACTCCATCAACGAGGTGGAATACCAGTACACCCGGGCGGTGGGGAGCGAGCTGGGGCTGCGCGAGCTGAACATCTGTACCGGCTGCGGTCCGGGCGCCATGGAGGGCCCCATGAAGGGGGCTGCCGTCGGCCACGCCAAGCAGCGGGTGCGCAATGGCCGCTACATCGGCCTCACCGAACCCTCCATCATCGCCGCCGAGCCGCCGAACCCCATCGTCAATGAACTGGTCATCCTGCCTGACATCGAGAAGCGGCTGGAAGCCTTCGTGCGCCTGGGCCACGGCATCATCATCTTCCCGGGCGGGGTCGGCACCGCCGAGGAGCTGCTCTATCTGCTCGGCATCATGATGCACCCGGCCAACGATCGCCAACCCATCCCCATCGTGCTGACCGGCCCGAAGGAGAGCGCGGACTACTTCCGTGCCATCGATGACTTCGTCAAGGCGACCCTGGGGGAAGCGGCCACCAGCCTCTACCGCATCATCATCGGCGATGCCCCCGAGGTGGCCCGTGTGATGAAGGAGGCGATGCCGAAGATCCGCGAATACCGCAAGTCGGTGGGGGATGCTTACTCCTTCAACTGGTCCTTGCGCATCGAACCGGAGTTCCAGCTGCCGTTCGAGCCGGATCACGCCAGCATGGCCAGCCTGGATCTGCACCGCAACCAACCGCCCCAGTTGCTGGCGGCCAACCTGCGCCGCGCCTTCTCCGGCATCGTCGCCGGCAACGTCAAGGAAGGGGGCATCCGGGCCATCGAGAAGAAGGGCCCCTTCAAACTGCACGGCGACAAGGAGCTGATGCACCTGATGGACAGGTTGCTGGAGAGCTTCGTCAAGCAGCAGCGCATGAAGCTGCCGGGCAGCCAGTACATCCCCTGCTACGAAATCGTGAAGTGAGACGTCACCGGATGAAGAAGGGGCCGCAAGGCCCCTTTTTCATGTCCGCCCCTTCCTCCCAGCAGGGTTAGCATGGCGTCCATCCCTTGTTACAATGAGCCCCCCGACGCCCGAGAATGCCCCATGCCACACCTGCTCATCATCGATGCCCTCAACCTCATCCGCCGCCTGCACGCGGTGCAGAACCAGCAAGGGCTGACTCCGGCCCAGGCTCTGATCGCCACCCGCGCCAACCTCATCAACACCACCAGAAAGCTGCTGGCCAGCAGCGAGCCGACCCACGCCATCGCAGTCTTTGACGGAGAGAGTGGCTGCGATGTGCACAGCTGGCGCAAGGAGGTCTATCCGGCCTACAAGGAGGGGCGTACGCCCATGCCGGACGAGCTGAGAGAGGGGCTGGCCGATCTGCAGGATGCCTTCTGGGAGTGTGGCGTCGATGCCCTGCTCTCCCAGACCGACGAGGCGGACGATCTTGTCGCCACCCTGGCCAGCGGCCTTGCCCAGCATGGGGGCAGGGCAACCATCATCTCCACCGACAAGGGCTTCTGCCAGCTCATCTGCCCGCAGATCCGGATCCGCGACTACTTCAACAAGCGCTGGCTGGACGCCGCCTTCGTGCAGCAGCAGTACGGCGTCGCCCCGGCGCAGCTCGTGGACTTCTGGGCCCTGACCGGCATCGGCGGCTCCAACATCAAGGGGGTGCCGGGCATAGGCCCCAAGACTGCCACCCAGCTGTTGCTGCAATACGGGGACCTGGCCGCCATGCTGACCGTCTGCGAGCAGGAGGATGCCGCCAGGCCCCTGCTCAAGTTGCGCCAGCACAAGGAAGAGGCCCTGCTGGCCCGGCGGCTGGTGCAACTCCAGCGTGACATTCCCCTGGGGTTCAACCTCAAGGAGATCCGCTATCCGCCCGACGCCGGTGCACAGGCGTGATCCCCAGCACGCCATGGCACAGTGGGAGGCCGTACCTGTTGACATAAATGGGATATATGTAAAGAAACATGGAGGAAGTGATGCAAAAATGGTATAAATCCGCCGAATCCTCTCCCTCTGTTCCCTAGAAGTGGATACGTCTCATGTCAAAAAGAAAAATTACCGTCATCCCGGGCGACGGCATCGGCCCCAGCATCATCGAATCCGCCATCCAGATCCTGACCCACGCCGGTTGTGATTTCGAATACGAATATGCCGACGCCGGTCTGGTGGCGCTGGAGAAGCACGGCGAGCTGCTGCCCCAGGCCACGCTGGACCTGATTGAGAAGAACAAGGTCAGCCTGAAGGGCCCGCTCACCACCCCGGTCGGCGGTGGCTTCACCTCCATCAACGTATCCCTGCGCAAGAAGTTCAACCTCTACGCCAACGTGCGCCCCGTGCTCTCCTTCAAGGGCACTAAGAGCCGCTACGAGAACATCGACATCATCACGGTGCGCGAGAACACCGAAGGGATGTACTCCGGTGCCGGACAAAAGCGCAGCGACGACAACCAGAGCGCCGAGGCGATGAGCATCATCACCCGGGAAGGGGCTGCACGCATCGTCACCTTCGCCTTCGAGCTGGCCCGTCAGGAGGGACGCAAGAAGGTCACCATCATCCACAAGGCCAACATCCTCAAATCCACCTCAGGCCTGTTCCTGGAAGTGGCTCGCGAGATCGCGGCCCGCTACCCGGACATCCAGAGCGAAGAGATGATCGTCGACGCCGCCTGCATGAACCTGGTGATGTACCCGGAGCGCTTCGATGTGATGGTCACCACCAACCTGTTCGGCGACATCCTCTCGGATCTGTGCGCCGGTCTGGTAGGCGGCCTGGGCATGGCACCGGGTGCCAACATCGGGGATGGCGCCGCCATCTTCGAAGCGGTGCACGGCTCTGCACCGGACATCGCCGGCAAGAACATCGCCAACCCCACCTCGGTGATCCTCGCCTCCATCCAGATGCTGGAGTACCTGGGCATGCAGGACAAGGCCGAGCGCATTCGCGAGGCGGTCCGCGCGACCATCGAATCCGGCGATCGGGTGACCCGGGATCTGGGGGGCTCCGCGTCCACCAGCGAATTTACCCAGGCCATCATAGAACGTCTGTAAAACATATCTAACCAATTGATTTAAAAAGGGAGCCTCGGCTCCCTTTGTTTTATGCCGGATCCGCCTTCCTCCCTCGCCAGATGAATACTATGTTCTTAGGAGGGATAAGGAGATCCACTATGCGTGCTACTTTCATCTTGCTGATCGTCAGCAGCAGTACCATGGCATTAGACAGGCCCATCGAGAACGCCTGGCTGACACCGCCACCCCAGCATGAACAACCGGCCAAGCAGACCTGGCAGTCCACCCTGGATACCAACGATCTGCTCAAGACGCCCAAGCCGCTCTCCCTGGGCGTGGACATCATCACCGACAGCAATGGCGGCAAGCAGATCAGCGCCTACCAGAAGTTGAACCTGACCGCCGAGAAGAGCGTCAGCCTCTCCTTCGAGAAGCAAAGACCCAGGATCAAGTTCAATGCCGGTGGCATCAATACCTCGGTCAAGTTGCGGGGCGATGGCGTCAAGATGCAGTTCAATCCCACCGACAAGACCATTCCCCTCCAGATTGAGGTCAAGATCACCGATGACGAGTCCATGATGCGCTTTGACTACCGCTTCTGAGGGCATCGCCCACAAAAAAACCGGACGTTGCCGTCCGGTTTTTTGTTCAGGAGCACATTCGCAACATCAGGCCTTGGGCGTCAGCTTGGAGACCCAGTACTTGTTGAAGACGTGCACCGTGATCTCTTCGCGGTCATGGTAGAGCTGCTTGGCCTGGATCACGAAGCTGTTGTCGATCTCCCTGAGCATCTCCCGCAGCACCTCGATGTTGTGCACCGCCTCGGCGTAACGCTTCTTCATCGGCAGCTTGAGGTTGAACATGGCCTCCTGGCAGTCGTTCTCCCGGAACCAGTCGGCGACCATGTGGGTCACCCGAGCCGGCTTGTCCACCATGTCGCACACCAACCAGTAGGTGTTCTTCTTGCTCGGCCGCCAGACGAAGCCGTCGTCACGGATGTGCTTGACCTGGCCGGTATCCATCAGGGACTGGGCCATCATGCCGTTGTCCACGGCGGTCACCATCATGCCGCGGCGCACCAGCTGATAGGTCCAGCCGCCGGGGCAGGCCCCGAGATCCACCGCCTTCAGGCCGGAGCAGAGGCGCAAGTCCCACTCTTCCCGCGGCACGAAGACATAGAAGGCCTCTTCCAGCTTCAGGCTGGAGCGGCTCGGGGCGTCCGCCGGGAAGCGCAGGCGCGGGATCCCCATGTGGAAGGCGGAGTTGTTGAAGGAGTAGGAGTAACCCAGCATCACATGATCATTGGCCAGGAAGAAGGCGTGGAACACCGGGCGATGCGGCGTCTCCTTCTTGGTCAGGATCTCGTTGCTGCGCAGCGCCTGACGCAGGGGCACGGTGAACTTGCGGCAGAAGGCGGAGAGCTCCTTCGCCTCGTTGGTATCGGCCGTCTCCACCCGCAGATCGCCGCAGATGGCGTAGTCCCGGGCCGCCTCCAGAATGGGAGTGACCCGATCCGAGAGATCGAGATCCTTCAGCTCGCAGGTCACCACCAGCATCTGGCGGATGAAGATGAGCTCCCGGAACGGCAGCTTGCGAGCGAGCAGGTCGGCCTGCTCCTCGTCATACAGTTCGAAGAGCACATAACCGCTGTCGTCCTTGACCCGGGCAAAACCGTAGCACTGCATGTTGCTGGCGCGCTCGGTGATCTCTGCCGCCGCCTCTTTCTCAAAACCCGGGCGGCAATAAAGCAGCAGATTATTCATTTTTTCCTCCAAGACGACAGCCAGCCCAGATCAGGGCTGCCCATCCCAACATAAAACAGAGGCCACCGGCCGGGGTAACAAGCCCCAGCCCCTTGCTGCCAAGCAGCACCATGGCATAAATACTGCCGGAGAACCCCAGGATCCCCAGCACAAAGGCAGTGCCCGCGAAGGTAATCACCTTGCTGCGCACGCCGCACCACCCCAGCACCAACAGGGCCAGGGCGTGGAAAAACTGATACTGCACGGCGGTATTGAACGCCGCCAGCAGCGCGGGGGCGATACCGGTCGCCGCCAGTCCGTGGGCGCCATAGGCCCCCAGCATGGTGGCCGTCAGGCCGAAGAAGCCCGCCAGCACCAGCCAATGTCGATGGATCTGCATCCTCTCTCCTTGCTCTCTTCTCACCGCGACTCGCCAGCTTGCATCAGGAGTGGCCCGTCGCCGCGACAAAGCCCTTGATCCGCTCTGCGGCCAGACGCAGGTTCTCCTGCTCACTCAGGCCGCTCGCCTTCCTCGGCTTGAAACCATGATCCCCATCGGTCAGCCAGTGGACCGATACGGCGGGTGAGAAGGGGAAATCGGCCAGTTCGGCGCGAGAACCGAAGGTATCGCGCTCCCCCTGCAGCAGCAGGGTGGGCGTCGTGATCTGCTTGAGCACCTCCCCTCGCCAGCGATCGGGCTTGGCCGGGGGGTGGAAAGGATACCCGAGAACGATCAATCCTGCAGCATTCATCTCGCCGTCCCCGTCCTGAAACAGCTCGGCCGCCATCCGCCCTCCCATGGATTTGCCCGCCAGAAACAGACTGGGATGGGCAAACTCCCGCACCATCTCGCGCCAGTGCGCGAGCAGCACGGGCTGCCGGTCCGGCGGACGGCGCTTGCCATCCTGTGCCCGCTTGCTCATGTAGGGGAAATTGAAACGCACCACCTCGATGTCCGGCCCCGCCAGCAGGCGCGACAGCTCGGCGAGAAAGGCGTGCTCCATGCCCGCTCCCGCGCCGTGGGCCAGCAGAATGCGAACGGGGGAGTCGCTCGCCCCCTCTCTTGTCAGGTCACTCATCCGGTTCTCCCTCGACAGTGGCGATGCCCGTCAGGCATCCGCGAGACGGGCCCGGCGGCGGGCCTCCTCTTGCTCCACCAGCTCCAGCATCCAGTCGCGGAAGGCCACTATCTTGCCCTGATCGGACTGCTGCTCCTGGCACACCAGGTAGAAGGCGTTCTTGCTCACCAGCACCTGCTCGAACGGACAGATGAGGCGCCCGGCCTCGATCTCGGGCTGGGCCAGCACGCTGTGACCCAGCGCCACCCCCTGACCGTGGATCGCAGCCTGGATCACCATGGTGGAGTGACTGAAAATGGGCCCCTGGTTGACGTTGGGGGCATCGATATCGAGCTGGCGGAACCAGGCCTTCCAGTCGCGTCGGGAGGCGTCGTGCAACAGGGTGTGGCGGGTCAGATCGTCCGGGGTACGCAGCGGCTTGGGGCCCGTCAGCAGCAAGGGCGAGCAGACCGGGATCAGGTATTCGGTGTGCAGCTTGTCCGAGCGCAGGCCCGGCCAGTTGCCACGGCCGTAGTAGATGGCCACATCCACGTCGTCGGTCAGCGACCCCTCGTCCATGTCCACCGCCTTGATCCGCACGTCGATGTCGGGGTGGCGCTCGCTGAATTTCACCAGCCTGGGCACCAGCCACTGGATGGCGAAACTCGGCTGCAGGGAAACGGTGAGCGCCCCCTTGGCGCTGCGGGCCAGCAGCTTGTCGGTCGCCTCCGAGATGGAGGCGAAGATGTCCTTGATGTCGAGGAAGTAGCTCTGCCCCTCCTCGGTCAGCAGCAGGGAGCGGTTCTTGCGGCGAAACAGCTTGATGCCGAGGTACTCTTCCAGCGCCTTGATCTGGTGGCTGATGGCGGCCTGGGTCACGAACAGCTCTTCTGCTGCACGGGTAAAGCTCAAGTGACGAGCCGCGGCTTCAAACGCTTTCAGGGCATTGAGCGGGGGTAAACGACGAGACATGGAATCGGCCGACGATGAATTTTTCTAATGGGGCGCATTATAAATTGTCGGTTGCGGGTCGACCAGTGAATAAACATAATTCGCCCTGCAATTCGTTGTCATATGGCTCACACCTTTTCTTCCATGTTGGTTTACATGTGGTTTTTGTGAGTGAGTCGACAAAGATTGTGGTGTTGTGTTTCTTCCTCTGCGGGAAGAAGGGCTAAATCAGTGCGATTTAACCCAGTCTGTCATCTGAATGTGTTTGGCGCCTCCCCTTGGATGGCGCCTTTTTTCTTATGTCTACACCCGGAACTGCCCCACCAGCTGCTGCTGTTTGTCTGCCAGCTGCGACAGCTCCCGTCCGTTGTCGGCGGAGGTGGCCGCCTCCGCCCTGATGGTGTGGCTCACGTCGCGGATGTTGCTGACGTTGCGGTTGATCTCGTCCGCCACCCCGCTCTGCTCCTGCGCGGCCCTCGCAATCTGCTCGTTCATCTGGTGAATGGTGCCGACCGCCTGGATGATCTGCTCCAGCACGCGGACTGACTGCTCCACCTTGGTGAGGGTCACATCCGCCTGGCTGTGGCCGGTCAGGATCGCCTTCACCACCGCCTCCGTCCCCGACTGCAGCTGGCCGATGAGGCTCTGTATCTCGACGATGGCGTTCTGGGTGCGGCCCGCCAGGTTGCGCACCTCGTCCGCCACCACGGCGAAGCCGCGTCCCTGCTCACCCGCCCGCGCCGCCTCGATGGCGGCGTTGAGTGCCAGCAGATTGGTCTGCTCGGCGATCCCCTGGATCACCACCAGGATGTCGTTGATGTTGTCGCTGTTGGCGGCCAGGTGTTCCACCACAGGTTTTGCGTCGCTGATCACCGTCATCAGTTTCGACATGGCCTCCTGCGTCTGCGCCACCACGGCCTTCCCCTCCTGTGCCGCCATGTCCGCCTCGTTGGCCGCACTCACCGCCGAATTGGCGTTGCCGGCCACCTGCAGGGCGGTGGCGCTCAGCTCCTCGAACGCCGTCGCCACCAGGTCCACCTCCTGGTACTGGGACTGCATGCCGGCGCTGGTTCGCTCAGCCCCCTGGGCCGCCAGGACGGCGCTGGCCCGGGTGCCGGACACGGTGTCGATCACCTGGCTGATGGTGGATTGCAGCTTGTCCAGGAAGTTGTTGAACCACTTGGCGAGCTCGCCTATCTCGTCATCCCGTTGCAGCACGATGCGCTGGGTCAGATCCCCCTCGCCGCTGGCAATGTCCTTGAGGCGGGCCACTACGGTGCGGATCGGTGCAACGATGCGCTGCGCCATCAGCCAGATGCAGAGCAGGGCGAAGGCCGAGATCCCCCCACCAATGAGGAGCTGGGTGGCCACGCTGCGCTGGGACTGTTCCTCCAGCTCCCCTTGCAGTTGCAGGGCCGACGCCAGCACCACGGCACGAGGCAACTCGACGTAGATGCCCCACTTGCGCTCGGTGCCGCGCATGCTCACCGGCACGAACGTCTGCAGCAGAGCACCGTCCGGGCTCCAGCGGGTCGCCACCTCCCCCCTGGCGAGCCAGCCTTTGAGATCCTGCGCCAGGTTCTGCTGCTCCAGCAGGTTGCCGAGCTCGACCTTGAAGCCCTGCACACCGGCCACCCGCCCCTCGCTGCTGAGCAGGAGCACCTTGCCCTGCCCCTGATAGAGCGTCTTGTCCATCTCCTCCACCAGGCTCTGCAACGTGGCGAGAGAGATGTCCACCCCGACCATGCCGAGCAGGTTCCCCTCCTCCAGCATGGGGACGGTCACCGACGTCATCAGCACCTGCTGGTTGCCCACGTCATCCACATAGGGTTCGAGCAGGCAGAGCGCCTTGCTGCGCACGCTGCAACCGTACCACTCGTTGTTCGGGCTGCCGTGCTCGGATGGCTTGTCGTCGGCCAGCATCGCCTCGTCCATCACCTCCAGGGTCACCTTGCCATCGACCCTGGCCCAGTAGCTGGAGAAACGCCCCTTGTCGTTGGCCCCGAGCGCCGTCGACCCCTGGTAGTTGTCATCCTCCCCGTCGAGCTGGTTCGGCTCGAACACCGCATAGACGCCGAGCAGGTTGGTCGACGACTCTGCCGCATCCTGCAGCTGCTGGTTCACCGCATTGCGCAGCGCCTCGGAGTGAACGAAGTTGTCTGCCGCGTTCTTGCGCTGGAACAGTATGCTCTCCGCCAAGAGGCTGGCCCTGAAGTAGGCCTCGTCAAGATAGCTGGTCACCCTGGCCGCCTGGGTGGCGCCTATGGCCTGCATCCAGTTTTCTGCCGCGTGTTGTCCCTCAAGGGTGGTGGAGGTGAGCACCTGCTCCTGCATGCGGGCTGCGTTGAAGAGAGAGGAGGCAACCAGTGCGGCGGCACTGGCCAGGAGGCAGCAACCGGCAATCAGGGTGATCCGCCCCTGAACGGAAAGAGAACTCATGCCACGATTTCCTATCGTTTACGGAGGTGAACACTGTATCGGTTTTGGATACAAAAACTTAACTAAATCAACTCAGATCCAGGCTCAGTTGATTAATTTCCCCGGTCCCGGGCAGACCGACCACCAGACCCAGCAGACGGATGGGTTTTCCTTGAGCCCGTTGCAACCCCTCGTGCAACAGATCGTGGAAGCGGACGGCCTGATAGCTGCCCTTGCGGTAGACGGTGGTCTGATGAAAGTCGGCAAACTTGAGCTTGATCCCCTGCCCCATCAGCATCTCCGCCGGGCAGGCCTTGGCAAAGCGCAGCTCCAGCTCGGGGATGAGCCGGCTCAGTACCTCCCAGCAGGCCGCCTCGTCCAGCACGTCGCTGGCGAGCGTGGTCTCCACGCCTATGGTCTTGCGCACCCGCTGGGCCTGCACCGGCTGATCGTCGTGGCCCCAGATGCGGCCGGACAGCATCTCCCCGAGCTTGCCGAAACGGGCGATCAGCTCCTCGTTGCCGAGCTGGCGCGCATCCTCGCAGGAGTAAAGCCCGAGGGACTCCAGCCGATCCGCCGTCTTGCGACCGACCCCGGGCAGCTTGCCGAGGGGGAGCTGGCGCACGAACTCGTCCACCTCCCGGGGTCGTATCACGAACAGGCCGTCCGGCTTGCGCTGCTCCGAGGCGAGCTTGGCCAGGAACTTGTTCGGGGCCACCCCGGCCGAGGCGGTCAACCCCAGTTCGGCGTTGATCGCGGCGCGGATCTCCGTCGCCATCAGGGTGGCGCTGCCGCCGCAGTGGGGGCTCATCGTCACATCGAGGTAGGCCTCATCGAGGGAGAGCGGCTCCACCTGCTCGGTGTAGCGCCTAAAGATGGCTTGCAGCTGGCGGGAGGTCTCCTTGTAGACGGCCATCCGCCCGGGGATCAACACCAGCGGGGGGCAGAGCTTCCTGGCCAGGGCGCTCGGCATGGCGGAGCGCACCCCGAAACGGCGCGCCACATAGTTGCAGGTCGAGATGACGCCGCGCCGATCGGCAGCGCCGCCGATGGCGAGCGGCACGTCCCGCAGGGCCGGGTTGTCCCGCATCTCCACCGCGGCGAAGAAGCAGTCCATGTCGATGTGAATGATCTTTCGCATGTCGGGTCTGTTGTCGTGTCGATGCCGGCCATATGGCCACGGGCGGGGCGGCCTGCCGACGACACCACTGTATGGATAACCAGTTTATTGACTCATGCTACCCCAGCCCTGTCATTTCTACCAGTCTGCGAGCGGACGCGGCGGCATAGACTCTCAGGGCCACATCCACACGAGACTCAAGGAGGAGAGCATGAGCATCATCCGGGCGGGGCTCTGCCTGCTGCTGTTGCCACTGGCGACCATGGCCAAGGATCACCCGACGGCCGAGTGCAGCTGGTTGTACGAGCGCATCGAGATACTGGAAACCGCCATCAGGCAGGGAGATGAACTGGGCACCAGGGAAGAGCTGGCGAAGAGGAAGGCGGAGTTCAAGAAGAAGGCGTGCGGTCAATACGATTACTGAACGCCATAAAAAAGCGAGCCGACCCAGGGTCGGCTCGCTTGCACGGGATGTTCCTGCCGGGGCAGATGCGTGCCGTCAGATGATGCGGTTATCCACCAGCATCTTGCGACGGGCCTCTTCCTTGGCCATCTTCTTCTTGCGGTTGTCGCAAGGCTCAGGGCAATCGCACTCCTTTTCGATACCTATGGTGCCGAGGCCCCCGCAGGATCCGGAGATGGATTTGCGCTGGAAGATGTAGCCGATGGCCATGGCCACCACGACCATCAGAAACACCCCGAAGGTGATCAGAAAGATCTGCATGTCGTTACCCCTTACTTCTTGACCAGATAAGGTTTGAAGGCATCCGAATACGCCTCTTCAAAACCGTCGTCCGTCTTGGTGATGGTGAAGATAGCCAATCCCCGCTCCTTGGCATAGGCCAGGCTCTTCTCCGTGCCCATGACCATGAACACGGTCGCCAGCCCGTCTGCGGTCATGCAGGAGGGGTGGATGACGGTCACCGACACCAGGCGGTGGGTGATGGGCTTGCCCGTCAGCGGATCCATGGTGTGGGAGAAGCGCTTGCCATCCAGCTCGTAGTAGTTGCGATAGTCCCCCGAGGTGGCCACGCCGTTGTCACCCGGGACTATCACTTCCTGCACAGTGCCGGCATTGGCGGTGGGCTTCTCGATGGCCACGCGCCAGGGATGCCCCTTGCCGTTGACGCCGTTGATCCGCAGCTCGCCGCCGATCTCCACCAGATAGTTGCGCGCCCCCTGGGACTCCAGGTACTCGGCCACCTTGTCCACCCCGAAACCCTTGGCAATGGCGGAGAGATCCACGTAGAGATCCGGGATGTCCTTTTGCAGGGTATCGGCGTCGACAGAGGTTATCACATGCAGATTGCCAAGGCCCGTTTTCTGCCGGGTCTGGGCGATCAGCTCGTCGCTAGGCACCTTGATCGGTTTTGCGTCCGGCCCAAAGCCCCACAGATTGACCAGGGGACCGACGGTGACGTCCAGCGCCCCCCGGCTCTCGCGGCCAATGTGAATGGCCTCGGTCACCACTCGCGCGGTATCGCGGGAGACCACCACAGGGGTCGAATCCTTGTGCTGGTTGAAACGCGACAGCTCGGAGTCGGGCCTGTAGGTCGACATCTGATCGTTGACCCGCTCCAGCAGCACATCGACTTCGGCCTGCAGCTTGGCCCCATCCTGGACGGCGTCATCCGCCACCTTGATGGAGTAGTAGGTACCCATGGTGCTGCCGGTGATGTGGATCTCCGGCTTGGATTGGACCGTTTCCTGACCGCACCCAGTCAAGAAAAAGGCTAGCCCGAAGGCTAGCCAGGTCTTTACAACGCTGTGCATGGATTAACCACCGAAGTCATCCAGCAGGATGTTCTCGTCTTCAACGCCGAGGTTTTTCAGCATGTTGATGACGGCGGCGTTCATCACGGGAGGCCCGCACATGTAGAACTCGCAATCTTCCGGCGCCTCGTGGTTCTTGAGGTAGTTCTCGAACAGCACGTTGTGGATGAAGCCGGTGTAGCCATCCCAGTTGTCTTCCGGTTGCGGATCGGACAGGGCGACGTGCCACTGGAAGTTGTCGTTCTCGGCGGCCAGCATGTCGAAGTCTTCGACATAGAACATCTCGCGCTTGGAACGGGCACCGTACCAGAAGCTCATCTTGCGCTTGGTCTTCAGACGGCGCAGCTGGTCGAAGATGTGGGAGCGCATCGGCGCCATACCTGCACCGCCGCCGATGAACACCATTTCGGCGTCGGTGTCCTTGGCGAAGAACTCGCCGAACGGACCGGAGATGGTCACCTTGTCACCTGCCTTCAGGCTGAAGATGTAGGAAGACATCTGGCCGGGAGGGGCAGTCCAGTTGCTGGGCGGCGGGGTCGCGATCCGCACGTTCAGCATGATGATGCCGAACTCTTCCGGATAGTTCGCCATGGAGTAGGCACGGATGATCGGCTCGTTGACCTTGGACTCCAGCTCGAAGATCTTGAAGCGATCCCAGTCACCGCGATACTCCTCGGGAATATCGAAGTTCTTGTACTGCACGTGGTGGGCAGGGGCTTCGATCTGGATATAACCACCGGCGCGGAACGGCACGCTCTCGCCATCGGGGATCTGCAGCTTGAGCTCCTTGATGAAGGTGGCCTTGTTGTCATTGGAGATGACGGTACAGTCCCACTTCTTCACGCCGAAGATCTCTTCCGGCAGCTCGATGTCCATGTCGGAGCGCACGGTCACCTGGCAAGCCAGACGCTCGCCGTGACGGGCTTCGCCCTTGCTGATGTGATCCAGTTCGGTCGGCAGGATGTCGCCGCCGCCGGCTTTCACACGCACCTTGCACTGACCACAGGAGCCGCCGCCGCCGCAGGCGGAGGAGACGAAGATACCGCTGCCGGCGAGCACGCCGAGCAGCTTGCCACCCGCCGGGCTGGTCACAGCCTTGGCCGGGTCGCCGTTGATGCTGATTGTCACGTCACCGGCGGTCACCAGCTTGGACTTGGCGAACAGAATGACTGCCACCAAGGCCAGCAGGATCACGGTGAACATGACCACACCCAGAATAATTTCCATCTATATTTCCTTTCCGATTACAGGGAAATACCAGAGAAGGACATGAAGCCCAGCGCCATCAGACCCGCGGTGATGAAGGTGATGCCGAGGCCGCGCAGGCCTTCCGGAACATCGGAGTACTTCATCTTCTCGCGGATCCCTGCCATCGCGACGATGGCCAGCATCCAGCCTGCACCCGAACCCACGCCATACACCACGGACTCAACGAAGTTGTAGTCACGCTGCACCATGAAGGAGACGCCACCGAAGATGGCGCAGTTCACGGTGATGAGCGGCAGGAAGATACCGAGGGCGTTGTAGAGCGCCGGGAAGTACTTGTCCAGCGCCATCTCCAGGATCTGCACCAGGGCCGCAATCACCCCGATGAAGGTGATGAAGCTCAGGAAGCTGAGATCCAGACCGGAGACCAGGGCACCGTCTTTGAGCACGTAGTTGTAGATCAGGTTGTTGGCCGGGACGGCAACGGTCTGAACCACGATAACGGCAATCCCCAGGCCCATGGCAGTCTTGACCTTCTTGGACACCGCCAGGAAGGTACACATCCCCAGGAAGAAGGAGAGCGCCAGGTTCTCGATGAAGATCGAGCGAATCAACAGACTGATATAGTGTTCCATACCTTAATCCTTCGCCTCCACCTGCTTGGGATCCTTGGTGCGCACGCCCCAGATGATCAGACCAATGATGAAGAACGCACTCGGCGGCAGCAGCAGCAGGCCGTTCGGCACATACCAGCCACCATTGTTCACCAGCGGCAGCAGTTCGATGCCGAACCAGGTGCCGGAGCCCAGGATTTCACGCACGGTGGCCACGGTCAGCAGCACGGCGCCATATCCCAGACCGTTGCCGATACCGTCCAGGAAGGAGGGCAGCGGGGCACTCTTCATGGCGTAGGCTTCGGCACGGCCCATTACGATACAGTTGGTGATGATGAGGCCGACGAACACCGACAGTTGCTTGGAGATGTCGTAGGCATACGCCTTGAGCACCTGGTCAACCACGATAACCAGCGAGGCAATCACCGCCATCTGGGCGATGATCCGCACGCTGTTCGGGATCTGGTTGCGGATCAGGGAGATGAACAGGTTCGAGAAGGCGGTGACCGCGGTAACGGCCAGCGTCATCACGAACGCCGTCTTCATCTGGCTGGTAACGGCCAGCGCGGAACAGACACCCAGCACCTGCAGTGCGATGGGGTTGTTGCCGAGCACAGGCGTCAACAGCAACTTCTTCATTTCGCTCTTGTCAGCCATTGTTGATTTCTCCTGCACGTACCTTGGCCAGGAAGGGACCGAAGCCCTTGGGGCCCATCCAGAAGTCGAAGGTGTGCTGTACACCATTACCGGTCAGGGTTGCACCAGACAGGCCGTCGATTTCATGCTCGGAGCCAGCCGGAGCATGGCCCTTGATCACCCGCAGCGCAGGCTGACCGCTCTGGTCGAACAGCTTCTTGCCGACGAACAGCTCGCGCCAGGCCGGGTTCTCGATCTCGCCACCCAGACCCGGGGTTTCACCGTGATCGTAGTAGGTGATGCCCTTGATGGTCTGGCCGTCGGCCGCGACCGCCACGAAGGCGTACATGGTGGACCACAGACCCTGGCCGTAGATCGGCAGGATGATGTTGTCGACCTTGCCCTCGGCATCTTTCGCGAAGAACACGGGGACCAGCTTGGAGATCTGACGCAGGCCTGCCTTGTCGTCGGCCTGAGCCAGACGAATGTTCTGGGCAGGATCCTTGGCGGCGACCTTGGTGTCGAAGTTGTCGGCGTCGCCGTCAACGAACTCACCGGTGGCCAGATCCACCAGACGCGCTTCAATCTTGTCGCCATACAGCTTGGCCAGGTCACGCTTGGCCACGGTGCTGACGTCGACGCCGGCGACGGACAGGATGTTGCTTTGCTTGTCCAGCGCCTTGTTTTCCAGCTGGGCCGGACGCAGACCCACGGCGGCCACGGAGACCACGATGGAGCAGACCAGACACAGACCGGTCACTACGGCAAGCGTGCCGGTAGTAGAGTCTTTATTAAACGCCACGTGCGATCCTCCGCTTGATGTTCGCCTGCGCCACGAAATGGTCAAACAAGGGGGCAAACAGGTTGGCAAACAGAATGGCCAGCATCATGCCTTCCGGGAACGCGGGGTTCACGACCCGGATCAGCACGACCATCACGCCGATGAGGGCGCCATACCACCACTTGCCCTTGTTGGTGAACGCAGCGGAGACCGGATCGGTTGCCATGAAGGCCATACCGAAGGCGAAGCCACCCAGCACCAGGTGCCAGTGCCACGGCATGTTGAACATGGGGTTGGTGTCGGAACCGATGACGTTGAACAGCAGGGAAGTCGCAACCATACCCACCATCACGCCGGCGATGATGCGCCAGGAGGCGATACGCATGTAGACGATCATGGCCGCACCGATGAGGATCATCAGGGTGGAGACTTCGCCGATGGAGCCCGGCAGGTTGCCGAGGAAGGCGTCCATCCAGCTGATGGCTTCACCGGTGGCACCGTTGATCAGCGCCATCTGGCCGCCCTGTGCCCACTGGCTCAGTGCAGTTGCGCCGGAGAAGCCGTCGACGGCAACCCAGACCGCATCACCGGAGATCTGACCCGGGTAGGCGAAGAACAGGAAAGCACGACCCGCCAGCGCCGGGTTCAGGAAGTTCTTGCCGGTACCACCGAACACTTCCTTGGCCAGCACCACGCCGAAGGTGATACCCAGGGCAGCTTGCCACAGGGGCAGCTCGGGCGGCACGATCAGGGCGAACAGGATGGAGGTCACGAAGAAGCCTTCGTTGATCTCGTGCTTGCGCACCATGGCGAACAGCACTTCCCAGAAACCACCGACGATGAAGACGGTGATGTAGATCGGGAAGAAGTGCGCCGCACCGATCAGCATCTTGCTGCCGACACCGGCCACTGCCGGATCCAGGGAGGCACCCAGCAGGGTGGCCAGGGCGTATTGCCACGAATCGGCACCGGCCGCGCTGCCCAGGTGGGCGATGGCGGCGATGGACTGGTTGCCGACGTTGTACATGCCCCAGAACATGGCCGGGAACACGGCCAGCCATACCATGATCATCATGCGCTTCAGATCGATGGCGTCACGGACGTGGGCAGCATTGCGGGTCACGGAACCCGGGGTATAAAACAGGGTGTACGCCGCTTCGAACAGGGCATAGTACTTGGCGTACTTGCCACCCGGCTCGAAGTGATGTTCCATATTTTCAAGAAGTTGCTTGAAACTCATCGCTTAACCTTCCAGTTCGATCTTGGTCAGGCACTCACGCAAGACGGGGCCGTACTCTGTCTTGCCGGGGCAGACGAAGGTACAGAGCGCCAAATCTTCCTCATCCAGCTCCAGGCAGCCGAGCGCCTGCGCGCTGTCGGTGTCGCCGGAGATCAGATCCCGCAGCAGCAGGGTCGGCAGGATGTCGAGCGGCATCACGCGCTCATAGTTACCGATAGGCACCATGGAGCGATCACTACCGTTGGTGGTGGTAGTGAAGTTGATGAGTTTGCCCTTCATCAGATGAGAGAGGGTGGTACGGGTGATGGAGAACTTGTTGGCACTGGGTTTGACCCAGCCCATGAACTCTTTCTCGCGACCTTCGCCCAGCACGCTCACCTGATTGTGGAAGCGACCCAGGTAGTCGTGAACACCGTCAGCCTTGGCACCGCTCAGCAGAGAACCGGAGATGATGCGGTTCTCGTCTGCGCGCAGCTCGTTGTTGGTCAACTGGCTGAGGCAGGCGCCCATGCGGGTGCGCAGCAGGCGCGGCTTGATCACGTTCGGGCCGGCCAGGGAGATCACCTTGTCGGTGAAGATCTGGCCAGTGGTGAACAGCTTGCCGTAGGCGATCACGTCCTGGTAGTTGATGTGCCACTGCACCTTGTTGGCACCGACCGGATCCAGGAAGTGGATGTGGGTGCCCGGCAGACCGGCAGGATGCGGACCGACAAACACCTCTTCCTTGACCTGGGCCAGGGAGGCGTGCGGCAGGCTGCCTTCGCCCTTGCAGACGTAGACGGTGCCATCGGTCAGACGGGTCAGCACGGCCAGACCGTCGAGGAAGGCCTGGGCCTGTTCCTTGATGATCAGCTCCGCACTGGCGGCCAGCGGGTTGGTGTCCATGGCGGTGACGAAGATGGCGCGCGGGGTGGAACCCACGGCCGGCACCTTGCTGAACGGGCGGGTGCGCAATGCGGTCCATTGGCCTGATGCGACCAGGATCTCCTGCACCTTGCTGCGCTCGAGCTTGGCCAGCTCGGCGGAGGCAAAGTGCTCGAAGGTCACCTGCTCGTCGGACCCATCGATGTCGATGACAACGGATTGCAGAATGCGCTTGGCACCACGGTTGATCTCAGATACCACACCGGTGGCGGGGGCCGTGAATTTAACGCCGGGATTCTTCTTATCTTCGAAGAGCTCCTGACCTTTAATGACGCGATCACCTACTTTGACAAACATAGTAGGACGCATCCCCACGAACTCTTCGCCGAGTGTAGCAACACGGGTGATGGCCGGGCCATCGTAGATTACTTGCTCCGGAGCACCCAGCACGGGGATGTCCAGTCCTCTTTTAATTGTAATCATACTCACTTGCACTACCGTTAAGGGAAGACAGGTTGGTTAGCGCCGAGAAATACATCACGACGAGTTGTTGAATGAGCCCGTCAACATCGCGAATAACTGTCGAAGAAATAAACAAATCAGCAACATACAGGATCATTCAAAAGCGCCTGAGTTTACCACCTTAGGCAAGTTTGCCGCCACGCCAAATGGGGAAAATCCCCGTCCTATCACAAAATTAACCCTCACTGAATATTTCGCCCACGCCCTTGCACACCGTGGTTTTAAAGGATTTTTTGTTTTAATACCCAAATATGGGTAATCAAACTTGCCGCGAACATGGATTAGAAAAAGTAATCCAACCACGCCTTCGACCCCACGAAAACAGCCAGGCAAGAGGGCGGCATGCTCGTGACAAAATCGTTAGCCTCGCGCAGAACCGCCCGGTGGCGGGCTCAGGCGAAGGGGGATTTGCTGACACACCCCGGCGTCTTGGGGGCCTCTTCCCGGGCCTGCCACTCGGCTTCTGTATAGGTATGCAGCGCCAGCGCATGGATGGCCCCCGCCAGCTCTTCCGCCAGCACCCCGTTGACCTGACGATGACGGCCCAGCAGGCGCTGGCCCTCGAACGCCTGGCTCACTACCACGACCTTGAAGTGGCTCTCGGAGCCCGGGGCCACCCTGTGCATGTAGCTTTCGTTGATCACCTCCAGGTGGGTGGGGGCGAGGGCGGCGGCCAGCTTGGCCTCTATCTGTTGTTGCATGCTCACGGTGAAGACTCCTCTCGAATGTCCCGCCATTGTAGCCAGGGTTGCGTACCGGATGCATCAGGGGGACGGGAAATGGCCAGCCTCTTCGCTGCGGGCTGGTGAATTTCTCCGCCGCCGCTAGAATAGCGCCACTTTCCTGCCCGCCGGACAACACGGCGCGGGCGGTCGTCATCCATTCAGCAACACCTTGGACTTCTTTATTATGCAAACCCTGCTCGACATGGCCCACTGCCGCCTGACCCTGTACCGTTACCCGCGGCAGAGCCAGGATCCCTTGCAGGCCTGGGACGCGGCGGACGAGTATCTGATCAACCAGTTGGCCGAGCATCCCCTCGAGCAGGACGGCCCCGTCATCATCATGAACGACGGCTTCGGCGCCCTGGCGGCCTACCTCTACGACCACTCTCCCGTCTGCGTGACCGACTCCCACATCAGCGAACGGGCCACCCTGGCCAACCTGGCGGAGAACGGCCTGGACAGCGGGACTGTCACCCTGCAGGATGCCCTGGCGCCCCTGCCAGACGCACCCGCCCTGGTGGTGATCAAGGTCTCCAAGTATCAGGCGCTGCTGGAACAGCAGCTGCTGGCCCTGAGCCAGGTGGTCACCCCGGCCACCCGGGTGCTGGCCGCCGGCAAGGCCAAGGACATCCACACCTCCACCCTCAAGCTGTTCGAGAAGTATCTGGGGGAGACCCGCACTTCGCTCGCCTGGAAAAAGGCACGCCTCATTCACTGCACGCCCGCGGCCGAACGGCCCACGCTGGCCAACCCCTTCCCGACCGTCTGGCCGCTGGAAGGCACCACCATGCAGATCCACAACCACGCCAATGTGTTTTCGCGCACCAGCCTGGATATCGGTGCCCGCTTCATGCTGGACAACCTGCCGATCCACAGCGCCCGCAAGGTGATCGATCTGGGCTGCGGCAACGGCGTGCTGGGGCTCTCCCTGCTGGCGCGGGACAGCGAGGTGGAGGTGACCTTCATCGACGAATCCCACATGGCGGTGGCCTCGGCCCGCCTCAACGTCGAGCACAACCTGCCGGATGCCCTGCCTCGGGCCCGCTTCCTGGTCAACAACTGTCTCGACGACGTGCCCGCCGGAGCAGCGGACAGGATCCTCTGCAACCCCCCCTTCCACCAGCTGCAGGCGATCACCGATCACATCGCCTGGCAGATGTTCAGCGATGCGCACCGGGTGTTGCCTCAAGGGGGGGAACTCTGGATAGTAGGCAACCGTCATCTGGACTATCACAACAAACTCAAGCGCCTGTTTGGCAACGCACAAGTCGTTGCGTCGAACAGCAAATTCGTTATTTTGAAAGCCATCAAACGCTAAAGACAAAGCTAAAGGAAACCCATGATGAAAAAGTCACTCTTGCTGCTGGCCGCCCTGGTGCTGGGTGGTTGTGCCACTCACTGGCCGGAGAGCGCACTGATCAACCCGCAGGTCATCCCCTCCAACCAGCAGTACTACTCTGGCAACCGCATCACCATGGAAGGGGTGGACAATCGTGAAGCCGCCTATGTCTTCTCCATCAAGAAGAAAGAGAAGGCACCTGTGCTGGTCAACAGCAGCCAGCCCCTCAACAACCTGCTGGCGGAGAAGCTCGCCGAGGGTCTGCGCAGCCAGGGCCTGGAAGTAGGCAACAGCGGCACCACCAACCTGACGCTGGCCATCACCACTGCCGCCGTCACCGTGGAAGAGAAGACCTTTACCTATGTCACCAAGTCCCGCGTCAGCCTGCAGGTGATCGCCGACTTCCAGGGCAGCAAGCTGACCAAGCAGTTCAACATGTCTTCCAGCAAGGAAGAGCCGGGTGAGCCGAGCATGGCCGACCTCGAGTCGACCCTGAACCAGCAGCTGGGTAGCGTGCTGCAACAGATCATGGCGGATACCGCACTGCGCAGCTATCTCAAAGGCCAACCGAGCTGAGCGAGGAGATACCGATGAAGAAACTCTGGCTACTGGCCACCCTGATCGCCCCCCTGGCCTTCGCCGGCCCCAAAGTCCAGATGGAGACCAATCATGGCACCATCGTCGTGGAACTGGCATCCAAGCAGGCGCCACAGACGGTGAAGAACTTCCTGCGCTACGTGGCGGACGGCAGCTATGACGGCAGCCTGTTCCACCGGGTGATCCAGAACTTCGTGGTGCAGGGTGGGGGCTACAACCAGCAGTTCCAGCCACTGCCGACCTTCGATCCCGTGGTCAATGAATCCCGGGGCGGCTTGCCCAACAAGCGCGGCACCATCGCCATGGCACGCACCCAGGCGGTCGACAGCGCCACCCGGCAGTTCTATTTCAACCTGGTGGACAACGACAACCTCAACGCCAATGCCGGCGCCGGTTACACCGTGTTCGGCCAGGTCGTGAAGGGCATGGAGGTGCTGGACAAGCTGGCTCAGGTACAGACCGGCTACAGCTCCATCCTGCGCGCCAACGACGTCCCCACCAGCCCCATCATCCTGAAGAAGGTGGTATTGCTGGCGGACAAATAACGCGGGCCGGATCACATTCCGCCGCCCCCCTGAACGGGTCACCGCCCTCCTTTTCTATACTCTGCCCTTGCCCGATGATTGCGGGACACGAAAGCAGAGCGAGGAGGAGCCGGTGACCTGTCACGATTACATAGCCCAACACGCCGGCCCGCTGGCCCAGGCGGTTCGTCATTTCCTGGCACGGGAAATCCCCTATCACCAGCTGGAAGACTTGAGCTGGCAACTGCTCTCCCACTGGCAGGCACTCCCCGTCATCCCCATGGACAAGACCCCCGCCAACGAACGGGAAGGGGTGTTCTGGCACCTGCTGCACAGCCTGCATCTGTGGGATGAGCAGCAACTCGTCAGCGACACCTGGCTTCGCCTGCAACTGATGGCCTGCGCCAACTTCCTCGCCGCCGAGGGCCCCTGCCCGGGTCACTGCATCGGTTCACGCCCCTGAATCCTGCCGGTCCCGCTCGGCTTGCCTTGGCTATGCCTCCCGAACCTGACAAAATGACCCCCTTTTCTCCGAGGAGTCAGGCAGTTGAACAACCTCCGCCCGCCCAGCCACACCCCAGGTCGCGCCACCCGCTGGCGAGATGCCCTCGCCGTCTATCTCGAAGCGCGGGTGCTCATCCTGTTTGCCATGGGGTTCTCCTCCGGTCTGCCGTTGCTGCTGGTCTTCGGCACCCTCTCGTTCTGGCTGCGCGAGGCGGATGTCAGCCTGACCGACATCGGCTACATGAGCTGGGTGGCGCTGGCATATGGCTTCAAATGGCTGTGGTCACCCCTGGTGGATCGACTGCCCCTGCCCCTGCTCTCCCGGCTGCTGGGACGGCGGCGCAGCTGGATGCTGCTCTCCCAGGTGTTGATCGCCCTCTCCCTGGTCGGCATGGCCTATTGCGATCCCAAGACCCAGCTCGCCCAGCTCGCCCTGTTCGCCCTGCTGGTGGCTTTCGCCTCCGCCACCCAGGACATCGTCATCGACGCCTACCGTATCGAGTCGGCGCCAGAGCGGTTGCAGGCGGCCATGGCCGCCTCCTACATGACAGGGTACCGACTCGCCATGATCATGGCCGGAGCGGGGGCGCTGGCGCTGGCCGCCTGGCTCGGCAGCAACAGCGGCTATGACTACCGCGGCTGGCAGCTCACCTATCTCTTGATGGGGGGCCTGATGTCCCTCGGCGTCATCACTACCCTGTTCTGTCACGAGCCCGTCATCGACATTGCCGCCCAGAATGAACAGCAAGCGGAGCGCAAGGCGCAGCTGATAGCGCGGGGCTGGTCATCCTCCCTGGCCGGGCTCGGTGCCTGGACCTACGAGGCCATCTGGTGCCCGTTTGCCGACTTCTTCCGCCGCTACGGGACCTCGGCCCTGCTGATCCTCGGGCTCATCGCCTGTTATCGCATCTCGGACGTGGTGATGGGGGTGATGTCCAACAGCTTCTACGTGGACCTGCAATTCAGCAAGACGGAGGTGGCCACCATCACCAAGGTGTACGGTGTCATCATGACGCTGGTGGGGGCCGCGCTCGGGGGCGTGCTGGTGATGCGCTTTGGCACCCTGCGCATCCTCTTTCTCGGCGCCGTGCTGACCGCCAGCACCAACCTGCTGTTCGCCCTGCTCAACGAGGTGGGCCACAACCTGGAGTTGCTGACTCTCATCATCTCCCTGGACAACCTCAGTGCCGGCATCGCCACGGCTGCGTTTGTGACCTACCTGTCGAGCCTGACCAACGTCGCCTTCTCGGCCACCCAGTACGCGCTGTTCAGCTCCATCATGCTGCTGTTGCCCAAGTTGCTGGCGGGGTTTTCCGGTCAGGTGGTCGAGCTTGTCGGCTACAGCCGCTTCTTCATCGGCACCAGTCTGCTCGGCGTGCCGGTGATGATTCTGATCATCATCGTTGCCAAACGAAACAGTGGTTTGTCACCACAAACGAGCAAATAGCAAGCGTTTGCTAATTTTTGGGGGTGATTAGATTCACAAATCCTGACAAAGTTCCCTGGTGCTTGTTTATCCGTTGAATTTATTTGGCTAGAATCCCTCCCGCTCCTTGTGGGCAGGCTACGGAAAACCTCAACTAACGCACAAGAGACCAATAAAATGGCCAAATTTACCAAGACTCTGATCGCTGCCGGTCTGCTGGCTGCCTCCGCCACTCCGGCCTTTGCTGCCGATTACAGCGGCGACATCCACAAGAACGACTACAAGTGGTTCCAGTTCAACGTGATGCACACCATCGACCAGCTGCCCTACAGCGAGTCTGAAGGTGGTTACAACGATACCTACTTCGAAATGGAGTTTGGTGGCCGTTCCGGTATCTTCGATCTGTACGGTTACGTCGACGTCTTCGACATCTTCCAGAACCGTCACGACGACAAGCACAACCAAGACAACCTGTTCATCAAGTTCGCACCGCGTATCTCCATCGATGCCATGACCGGCAAAGATCTCTCCTTCGGTCCGATCCAGGAAGTCTACATCGCCAACCTGGTCAACGTAGGTGGTCCGGATGGTCTGTTTGAAGCCATGACCGGTCTGGGTGCCGACGTACAAGTGCCCTGGTTCGGCAAAGTTGGCATGAACCTGTATGCACGTCACGTCAACGAAGGCGGTGGCGAGCAGGGCTGGAACGGCTATCAGTTCTCCATGAACTGGTTCAAGCCTTTCTACACCTTCTCCAACGGCAGCTTCGTAGCCTATCAGGGTTACCTGGATCACCTGTTTGATGCCAAGGACACTTCCACCGACGGTACCGCCATGTTCAACGGCCTGTACTGGCACTCCGACCGCTACGCCGTCGGTTACGGTCTGAAGTACTTCAACGACATCTACGGCATCCAGAACGGTTCCTACGGTCTGAAGACCACTGGTTTCGGCCACTACTTCTCCGTGACCTACAAGTTCTAATCGAACCTGTCGTCGACGGACACAAAAAACCGGAGCCATGGCTCCGGTTTTTTTATGGCCTGATACAGGGAAGAAGGGGGAGAGCTTGCCCTCCCCGCCCGGATCAGTCGCGGAAGTTCTGGAACTGCATCGGCTGGCCCAGTTCGGCACCACGCACCAGAGCCATGGTCTCCTGCAGATCGTCGCGCTTCTTGCCGGTGACCCGCACCTCGTCGCCCTGGATGGCGGCCTGCACCTTGATCTTGGAGTCCTTGATCAGCTTCACCAGCTTCTTGGCGACTTCCTTGTCGATCCCCTGCTTGAACTTCACGGTCAGGTGGAAACGCTTGCCGGAGTGAACGCTGTCACCCACGTCCATGGAGCTGTTCTCGATCTGGCGCTTGAGCAGGGCGCCGCGCAGGATCTCGACCATCTGCTTGAGCTGGAAATCCGCATCGGCCTCCAGCTTCACCTCTTCCTTGTTCAATTCGAAGCTGGCTTCCACGCCACGAAAATCGAAACGGGTCGCCAGTTCACGATTGGCGTTATCGACGGCGTTCAACACCTCGTTCATTTTGACTTCAGAGACAATATCGAATGACGGCATAGCCGGGCTCCTCATGCTGTACTTCAGGTTGTACTTATCGGTGGGCAAATCTACCAGAAAACGGGCAAATTTGCTGATTTCGATAGGATTGCTCTGCTAGAATCCCCTGCGCACAGGAATGGTGAGACCCGTTAGTGTCCACCAAGCGACCTCTTCCCTTATCCCGGTAGGCGGTTGACCGGATTGCAGCCCTTACCTTGATCGAGCCTCTCCATGCCAAGCGGATTACGCGACAACAACCTGAAAACACGCCGTCACCCTGTCTCTCCCGAGTGGACCCTGCTGGGCTGCGGTGCCCTGGGTGGCGTCTTTGCCTCCCTGCTGACCCAGTGCGGCCAGCCGACCCGCGTCCTGCTGCGCGAACGGCATCGCGCCACCCTGCACCCCGGCATCGACTTTACCTCCCTCGACGGCCATACCCAGCTCCTCGCCATCGAGCGCGGCTTCATCGACAGCCCAGGTAGCATCAAACGCCTGCTGGTGATGACCAAGGCAGGGCAGGTGGTATCGGCCCTGGCCCCCCTGGTGGGTCAACTGGCGGCGGGAGTGCCCATAGTATTGCTGCACAACGGCATGGGCATCGCCGAACAGGTGGTCGCTCTGTTCCCGCACAACCCGGTGATCGCCGGCGTCACCAGCCACGGTGCCATGCAGAGCGGCCACTTCGTGTTCCGCCACACCGGCAAGGGCGAAACCTGGCTCGGCCCCGTCAACGAGGCGGCCAAGGCGCACGCCTATCTGGCGGACGAGCTCGCCAGTGCCCTCGGCCAGGCCGGCTGGGATGAGCAGATCCTGACCCGCCAATGGCAGAAGCTCGCCGTGAACTGCGCCATCAACCCGCTCACCGCCCTCTACAAACTCCGCAATGGCGAACTGACGGGCCCTCGTTTTGCCGACGTCCTGCAGCAGATCTGCGTGGAGGTGGCGGATGTGATGCAGGCCGAAGGCCAAGCGACCGCCAGCGACGAGCTGCTGCGCCGCGTCATGATGGTGGTGGAGCTCACCGCCGACAATTACTCTTCCATGTATCAGGACATGGAGCAGGGCCGCGAGACCGAGATCGAGGCCATCACCGGCTTCCTGCTCGGCAGGGCCGCAGCGCATGGCATCGCGGTGCCGGTCAACCAGGGCCTCTATCAGGCCATCAAAGAGAAACAGTGACCCTGGCCTGCCGGCCTGCGGTCGAGGAGCGAGCCATGAGCGTACTGGTACTGGTGGCCCCCGGGTCGGAAGAGATCGAGACGGTCGCCATCGTCGACACCCTGGTACGCGGGGGCATCGAGGTGGTGCTGGCCTCCTGCTGCCCTACGGGAGCACGCCAGATCCGCGCCTCCCGGGGGGTACAGCTGGTCGCAGATTGCCATCTCGATGAGCTGACCCGCCGCGACTTCGAGGCCATGGTCGTGCCGGGCGGCCTGCCCGGCAGCGAAGTGATCCGCGACACCCCTCTCGCCATCGACCTGCTGCGGGAGCAAGCCCAGCTCGGCCGCTGGCGCGCCGCCATCTGCGCCGCCCCCGCCGTGGTGCTGCACCATCACGGCTTGCTGGGGGAGGCCAGCGCCACCTGCCATCCGGGCTTTCAGGCCCGCCTGCCCGCGGCGCAGCTGAGCACGGCACGGGTGGTGACCGACGAAGCGCATCGCCTGATCACCAGTCAGGGCCCGGGCACCGCCATCGAGTTCGCTCTCGAGATAATACGGGTACTGCGAGGTGACGAGACCGCCCGTGCGGTCGCAGGCCCCATGGTTCTCCCCCCTTCGGTATCGCTATAACCGCACCAGGCACTCCTCTGAAAACGACAGAGCCCCCTTGCCAGTGGCAAGGGGGCTCTGCTACCAACCTTGTCCCTCAATTGCCGTACTGGCGCTTCATCCGCAGGGCAACATTGACCAGGGCGATCAGCACGGGCACCTCCACCAGCGGGCCGATGACGCCGGCAAAGGCCTGATCCGAACTCAGGCCGAACACGGCGATGGCGACCGCGATAGCCAGCTCGAAGTTGTTGCCGGTGGCGGTAAAGGCGATGGAGGCGTTCTTGTCGTAAGGGATGCCGAGCCGCTTCCCTATCAGGAAGCTGGCAAAGAACATCAGCACGAAGTAGACCACCAGCGGCACCGCCACCCGCAGCACGTCCATCGGCAGCTCGACGATCATCTCCCCCTTGAGGCTGAACATCAGCACTATGGTGGCCAGCAGGGCGATCAGGGTGATGGGGGAGATGGCCGGGATGAAGCGCTCGCGATACCACTGCTCCCCCTTCGCCCTGACCAGGTATTTGCGGCTCAGGAAGCCCGCGAGGAAGGGGATCCCCAGATAGATGAACACGCTCTTCGCGATGTCCAGCATGGTGATCTCCACCGCGAAGCCCTGCAGGCCGAACAGGGGCGGCAGGACAGTGATGAAGAGCCAGGCCATGAAGCTGTAGGTGAGGATCTGGAAGGCGCTGTTGAGCGCCACCAGGCCTGCCCCGTACTCCTTGCTGCCGCCGCCGAGATCGTTCCACACCAGCACCATGGCGATGCAGCGGGCGAGACCGATCAGGATGAGACCCACCATGTAGCCCGGCTCGTCATGGAGGAACACCAGGGCAATCACGAACATCAGGATGGGGCCCACCAGCCAGTTCATCACCAGCGACAGGGTGATGGCGCGGCGATCCCGGGTCATGGCGCCCATGGTGCCGTAGTTCACCTTGGCGAGCGGCGGGTACATCATAAGGATGAGGCCGATGGCGAGCGGTACGTTGGTGGTGCCGACCGACATGGCCTCGTTCCACCGGGCGACCTGGGGGAAGAGGTAGCCAATCCCCACCCCCAGGGCCATGGCGACGAAGATCCAGAGGGTGAGGTTGCGATCGAGAAAACTCATTTTTTTGCTGACGGGCAGGTCGCCGCAGGGGGCGGTATTCATCGGGCGTCTCCGTGAAGGGATGAAACGGGGGGCTGATGGCGGGGCAGACCGAGGGAGATCAGCGCCGCCAGCAGGATAAAGAGGGTGGAGATCCAGAGGCAGGCCTCGAGGCCATACAGCTGGAACACCAGCCCGGAGAGCAGGGTGCCGAGCAGGCGCCCCAGGGCATTGGCCATGTAGTAGAAGCCCACATCGAGCGATACCCCGTCAGCGCCGGCGTAGCTGACGATGAGATAGCTGTGCAGGGAGGAGTTGATGGCGAACAGGGCGCCGAACACCATCAGCCCTCCCACCAGCGTGAAGGCAGGATGCACCCCGTGGTGGAGCGCTAGGGCAATCAGGGCCGGGATCAGGGCCAGCGACAGCGCCCAGCCCATGGCCGCCTTGCCGTCGGGCACCCGCCCCGCCCGCTTGCCGGTAAAGCGCGGCGCCTGGGTCTGCACCACGCCATAGGCGATGATCCAGAGCGCGAGGAAGCCCCCCACAGACCAGTGATCCCAGCCAAAGGCGGAGGCGAGGTAGACGGGCAGCGCCACCACGAACCAGACGTCCCGGGCGCCGAACAGGAACAGACGGGCCGCCGACAGGTAATTGATGGCGCGGCTCTTGGAGAAGATCTCCCTGAACTTGGGCTTGTTCCTGGCCTTGCCGAGATCCCGCGTCAGGGTGAGCATGCTGACGCACCACACCAGCGCCAGGGCCAGGGCCATGGCCAGCACGGCCCCCTGGAACCCGAGCAGGGTCAGCAGGGCCCCCCCGAGGAAGAAGCCCGTCCCCTTCAGGGCATTCTTCGAGCCCGTCAGGAGCGCCACCCACTGGTAGAGCTGCCCCTGTGCCTCCCCCGGCACCAGCAACTTGATGGAGCTCTTGGCACTCATCTTGTTGAGATCCTTGGCGATCCCCGAGAGCGCCTGGGCCGCCATCACCCAGGGCACCGTCAGCCAGAGCGGCGGCACCAGCAACATGGCGAGCGCCACCACCTGCAAGGCCAGCCCGATGTTCATGGTTCGGTTGAGCCCGAGGCGAGCCCCGAGCCAGCCCCCCACCAGATTGGTCACCACCCCGAAGATCTCGTAGAAGAGAAACAGGGAGGCGATGGCCAGCGGGCTGTAACCCAGGCCGTGGAAGTAGAGCACCACCAGCATGCGCAGGGCGCCATCGGTCAGGGTGAAGGCCCAGTAGTTGCCGGTCACCAGCAGATACTGGCGGATCTCGGGGGAGAGGCGGGTCGCTGCCATGGCCGGATTATCCTTGCGCCTTGTCCATCTGCCCCACCATGCGCATCAGCTCGGCGGTGCGGTTGGCATAACCCCACTCGTTGTCATACCAGGCGTAGATCTTCACCTGGGTGTCGTTGATCACCATGGTGGAGAGGGCGTCTATGGTGCAGGAACGCGGATCCGTCCGGTAATCCACCGAGACCAGGGGGCGCTCTTCATAGCCCATGATCCCCTTGAGCTCGTTCATGGCCGCCCCCTTGAGCAGGCCGTTGACCTCGGCCTCCGTGGTCGGGCGACTCACCTCGAACACGCAGTCGGTGAGGGAGGCGTTGGCGAGGGGCACCCGCACCGCATGGCCGTTCAACTTGCCCTTGAGCTCGGGGAAGATGTGGGTGATGGCGGTGGCGGACCCCGTGGTGGTGGGGATCAGGCTCAGGCCGCAGGCCCTGGCACGGCGCAGGTCGGCGTGGGGGGCATCCAGGATGGTCTGGGTGTTGGTGATGTCGTGGATGGTGGTCATGGAGCCGTGCCTGATGCCGAGCTGCTCGTGGATCACCTTGACCACGGGTGCCAGGCAGTTGGTGGTGCAGGAGGCCGCGGTCACTATGGGGTGCAGGGCCTTGTCGTAGAGGTGATGGTTGACCCCCATGACGACGTTGAGGACCCCCTCCTCCTTGACCGGTGCCGTGACCACGACCCGCTTCACCCCCTGCGCCAGATAGGCGTCAAGCAGGGCCTTGGTCTTCATCTTGCCGGAAGCCTCGATCACCACGTCACAATCAGACCAGTCAGTCTGACCGATCTCTTTGTTGCGAGTGCAGAGGATGCGATGGTTACCGATCACCATCTCGTCCCCCTCGCTACCGGCCTCATGGTGCCAGCGCCCGTGGACCGAATCGAAGGTGATGAGGTGGGCCAGCGAGGCGGCATCGCCAGCCGGATCGTTGATGCGCACAAACTCCACATCCGCCCAGTCGAAGGCGGCGCGAAACGAGAGGCGGCCCATGCGGCCAAAACCGTTGATACCAACTTTGATAGTCATGCTGTTTTCCTTAACCGGCGAATGAATAGTGACTGTTGAGGTAGTTCACATGCGGGGTCAGGGTCAGTGCCTTGGGACGCAGCCCCTGCACCATCCCCTTGACCACGGCGGGGGCATAGCCCGCCTCCAGCAGCAGGATGGCCGCCATCAGCCCGGTACGGCCCGAGCCGCCGCGGCAATGGATCGCCAGGGTCTGGCCCGCGGCAAGCCGCGCCAGCAGATCTGCCTTGTGGCTGGCAAAGGCCTGGCTGAAGGGCGCCTCGGGGGCGCAGTCGTCCTCGACCGGCAGATGGAACCAGGCCAGCCCCAGGGCGGCGCACTCGGCGGGCATGGCATCGGCCTGGAACTGCGCCAGCTCGGCAGCCGGCATCAGGGTGACCACGGCATGGGCACCGGCCTCTTGCAGGGTCTTGAGGGAGGCTTGCAAGGAAGCCTCCTTGGTGCCTGGGCAGGGAGTGAAGATAAGGCGGGCGCCATTATCCAGGTTCAGGATGTCAAAGGGGTGCATGATAAACGGCGACTCCGTAGCTTGTTGAAACGTCATATTGATGTAAAACGGTGGATGGGGTGCGCGCAAGGGCCCCGAAGGGCCCCTGGGCGTCACCCGACAGCCATCTCCTCCGGGTGGACGGGATGGCATAAGGCGCGCAGCTCCCTGGCTCCGACCGGCTCGACCGCCAGCAGGGGCACCACGGCATAGCGCCGGGCATGCTCCCCCTTCACCGCCGCGATATATGGCTGCTGGTGACGGGCACGCCGGCGCAGCATGGGGGAGCGCACGCCGACCGGGGAGAGCATGTGGTTCACGACCCAGGCCCATGGCTCGATGCCGGCGCGGCGCAGATCGGCCTGCAGGTTGGCCGCCTCCTGCACCGGGGTGGGTTCGGGCAGGGTGACGATCATCACCTTGGTCTGTTTCGGGTCTTGCAGCTGCATCATGGGGGTGGTGAAGTGCATCCCCTTGCTGCCCATCTGCCGGGCGATCTCCCTGTGGTAGGCCCCGGTCGCATCGAGCAGCAGCAGGGTATGGCCGGTCGGCGCCGTGTCCATCACCACGAAACGCCTGCCGGCCTCGCGAATGATCCGCGAGAAGGCCTGAAACACGGCGATCTCTTCGGTACAGGGGGAGCGCAGATCCTCCTCCAGCAGGGCCCGGCCCTGGGCATCCAGGCTCGCCCCCTTGGTGGCCAGCACCTGGGCACGGTAACGCTCGGTCTCGGCGCGGGGGTCGATACGGCTCACCGCCAGGCTGGGCAGCGCGTCTGCCAGGGTTTCCCCCAGATGGGCGGCGGGATCGGAGGTGGTCAGATGCACGGGCAGCCCCCGGCTCGCGAGCTCCACCGCCACCGCGGCCGCCAGGGTGGTCTTGCCGACTCCCCCCTTGCCCATCAGCATGATGAGCCCGTGGCCGTCGGCGGCCAGCTCATCCACCAGTTGCTGCAACCCGGGGTGCCGGGACGGCGCGGCCCCGGCGGCATCATCCCCCTCTTCGGGCCCGCTCTCGGGCGCGCCACCGAGCAGCTGGCGCAGGCTCTCCACCCCCACCAGGTTGGTCGCGAGCAGCGGCACCCTGTCTTGGGGCAGCCCGGTCAACAGCGCCGGCATCTGTGCCATGGCCTGCTGCTCTCGCTGCCAGACGGCGGTGGCCAGAGGGTCATCCACCCGCTCCTCTTGCGGGAAGATGCCATTGATGACCAGCTGCTGGTTGGCAAGGCCGATGGCCGCCAGCTCGTCGTGGGTACGCGCCACCTCCCGCAGGGTGGAGGCCTGCGCCCGGGCCACCAGGATCAGCCGGGTCTTCTGCCCGTCCGACAGGGCCGCGACGGCGTGTGCGTACTGGCTGCGCTGCTTCTCCAGCCCCGCCAGCGGCCCAAGGCAGGAGGCATCCCCCTTGCCCTGCTCCAGAAACTCGCTCCAGGCCCCCGGCAGTTGCAGCAGGCGGATGGTGTGCCCCGTGGGGGCCGTGTCGAAGATGATGTGGTCGTATTGCCCCACCAGGTGATCGTCGGTCAGCAGGGCGGTGAACTCGTCAAAGGCGGCGATCTCCGTGGTGCAGGCACCGGAGAGCTGCTCCTCTATGCTGCGCACCACGCTCTGGGGCAGTTTGCCGCGCACCGGGCCGACGATCCGCTCCCGGTAGGCCCTGGCGGCGGCTTGCGGGTCGATCTCCAGGGCCGACAAGCCGTCGACGAGAGGAAGCCGGGTGATCCGGTTGCCGATCTCGGCATCGAACACCTGGCCGATGTTGGAGGCCGGATCCGTGCTCACCAGCAGCACCCGCTTGCCGCTGTCACACAGGGCAACGGCGGTCGCACAGGCGAGGGAGGTCTTGCCCACCCCGCCCTTGCCGGTGAAGAAGAGAAACGGGGGGGCATCTGTCAGAAACGAGTAATGCATCAACGGGGACATCATGGACTCCTCACGACAAACGACACAACGACCATCCGGAATGCCTGTTCGGCACTCCCCCTTAACAGCAACCGCTGCTGCCGGTGCAGCATCCGCTCTTGACGATCCCCTTGATGGCGCCCTGCGGCGCGGGCAGGCCGGCGTAGCGGGCAAGCTCCGCCCGGCTGGGGTAGCGGCCGGTGAGCACCACCTGGCCATCCACCAGCACCAGGGGCAGCCCCTCCTCTCCCGCGTGCGTCAGGAAGGCGCTGACCGCCGGCGTCTCGGCAAACTCCATGGGCTGCTGGGCCAGGTTGAAGCGCTCGATGGCGGCGCCCTGCTCCCTGGCCCAGGCCAGGTCGGCGGCAACACTCACCAAGGTCTGATCTACCTCGGCACCGCACACGCCGCTGGCGCAGCACAGTGCCGGATCGAATATCTGGATGACGGACATGGCATTACTCCTTGTTGCAGCATGGCTGCGCAGGCAGTACATGGGGCGAGCAGCCGGACTCGGCCCTCATCACCCCGCAGGCTTCCGGATGCCCGGCACAACACTCCTCGGTGAGATAACCGATGAGGTCCAGCATCAGGGGAATGTTCGCGCGATAGCGCAGGAAGCGCCCCTCCTGCTCCACCGACAGCAGCCCGGTGTGCAGCATGGCCTTCAGGTGGAACGAGAGGGTATTGGGGGCGATGTCGAGCTCGCTGGCCAGCTGCCCGGCCACCTGCCCCTCCAGCCCGGCCTTGACCAGCAGACGCCACACATCGAGGCGAATGCCGGATGAGAGGGACTCGAATACCTTGGTGGCGATCTCTTTGTTCATGCAGCTTCCCCCTTCACTCATTCTATGATTCAACTATACAAGTATTATTGAAATGATCAAGGTGACAGCGGCCCATCCCCCATGCCCTCACCCCCTCTTGTCATGCACACAGCACTCCTCGCGGAAAAACGCGATGACCTGCTCAAGCACATCGTATTGAGAGACGCACAGGAGCGCGCAGCCTTCCCGATTCTGCGTGACCAGCCCGACGCAAACCTGCGCAGCGATGTGATGGCTCAGAGTCGATGGGGGAGTGGCCATCCGGGCTACCTGACTCAGGGTGTGTTTGCCGCCCTGGTCTGAGGCAGGCAGCGCCCCCTGTGGGAGAGGGAAGATACTGGCGCAGAGGACGGGGCAATCGAAGCGAAAAAAAACAATAAGGAATCAGTGAGATAGCAGTCCATCCAGGCAAGCCAGATACACTATCCATCCACGCAGTTCGTGCGTCCCTAATCGGCCCGTCCCCGTTCAACCGATGCGGCGACCGGAGTCATGGCCTGCCGCCAGGTAGCTGGAGGGGCCAGGAAAGCAGGAAGGTGGTGCCGCCCCGCTCACCGGGTTGGCAGGTGACGCTGCCGCCGTGGGCCTCGGCAATGGCCTTGACCACGGCGAGTCCGAGCCCGCTGCCGCCGCTCTTGCGCGAACGTGACGGATCCCCCCGGCGAAACGCCTCGAAGATATGGGCGGCGACCTCCTTGCTGATGCCGGGCCCCTCGTCTTCCACGCTCAGGATACACTGGGCGCCCGAGCGATACAGACGCACGGTCAGCAGGCCAGGCACCCCATGCTTCTGGGCATTCTCCAGCAGCGCCATCAGGGCCTGACGGATGCGAAGTGCATCGCAGCAGACGCGGAGTTCATCATCGAGCTCCCCCTTGAGGGTGAAACCGCTCGCGGCCAAGGGGGCGGCAAACGCCTCGAGCACCACTGCAAGCTCGTCTGCCAGCCTGATCTCCTCTCGTTGCAGCTCCAGGTGGCCGCTGTCGTTCAGGCTCAGTACCCGCAAGTCTTCGATCAGGTGGGTGAGGCCCTCCACCTGACGCAGCAAGCCTTCAAAGAGCGCACGCTCTGGCGGAAATACCCCTTCGGCCAGCCCCTGCAAGCGGCCGCGCAAGATGGTCACCGGGGTGCGCAATTCGTGGGCGATGGCGGCATTCCAGAACTCCCGCTCCCGGGTCATGCTCTGCAGCCGTTCAGCCATGGTGTTGAAGTCCCGCACCAGCTGCGCCGTCTCCCCGATCGCCTGCTCATCCAGCGGCACGCGCGCATCGAGTTTGCCCTCTGCCACCTCGCGCAGGCTGTTCGCCACCGAATTGAGCGGGGTCAGGATGCGCCGAGAGAGGCGCACCGCCACGTACAGCGCCACCCCCAATGCAATCAGAATGGTCGAGCCAATCCAGATCATCTCGACCCTGGAGGGTATCCAGCTCTCGGAGATGCTGCCAGGCACATAGGTCACGGCAATGGCGTAGAACACATAGGTGCCGATCACCGCGAGGGAGATGATGCCGAGCGCCATCAGCCCCAGGGAGCGGATGATCTGCCTGCGCAGGCCGGGGGCCGATGTCATGCATCGCCCCCGAAGCGATAACCGACGCCCCAGACACTGGCGGGCACCCCCTGGATGCCGTGCGCCTCGAGCTTCTTGCGCAGCTTGCTGATGTGGCTGTCCACCGTGCGCTCCTGGGTATCCCCCTCCGGCAGGCAGTGGGTCAGCAGTTCGGCGCGGCTGAACACCCGTTTCGGCGCCCGCATCAGGGAGGCGAGCAACTTGAACTCGGTCAGGGTCAGATCCAGCACCAGTTGCCCCTCATCGCGGCAAAGGCTGGCCTCGTGACTCTCCAGATCGATCTCGAAGGGGCCGACCCGCAGCACCCGGGCCGTGGCCTGTTTTGCAGCCTGGCTGCGTCTGAGCACCGCTTGTACCCGGGCCACCACTTCAGCCGGATTGAAGGGTTTGACCACATAGTCATCCGCCCCCATGCGCAGCCCCATCAGCTTGTCGAGGTCCTGATCCAGGGCGGTCAGCATGATCACCGGCGTGTCGCCACGGGCCCGGATCTCACTGAGCACCTGCCAGCCGTCGAGCTGCGGCATCTGCACATCCAGCAGCAGGAGATCGGGTTTGCATGTCTGGTGCATGGCCAGGGCTGCGCGGCCATCGGCGGCATGCAGGGTACGCAAGCCGTGGCGTTGCAGGTAAGCGGCGAGGATCTCGGCGATCTCGGCTTCATCCTCTGCAATCAGTACCAGTGACTGGGCCGCCGGGCCGGCGGAAGCAGGAAGATACGACATGGTCGGCCTCGAAAATGGTGGGTTTGAACTTTATCACCGCCTCCATGGATTCTCCACAAAGCCTCGAATCATTCGCAATAGCCCCTCTCCATAATGCCCGCTCGATGTGCTCTCGCGGCAACACCATGCCGGGGAGACGGTTTAACGAGGTGAGTATGATGTTTGTCAGACAGCGGTATGCGGGCGCTCTGCTCGCCGTCATTGCCGTATTCGGGTTGGCAGGTTGCGATGGGGCGTCGCAAGCGCAAGACGCGCCGGCCCCCCCTCAGGTATCGGTGATGACGCTGGCAGGGCAGGAGCTGGTCATCAGCGAGGATCTGCCCGCCCGGGTGGCCGCGGTGCGCAGCGCCGAAATTCGCGCCCAGATAAGCGGCATCGTGCAGCGCCGCCTGTTCGAGCAGGGCGCCGAAATCGGCGCAGGCACCGTGCTGTTCCAGATAAACCCGGCCCCCTTCAAGGCGGATGTCGACAGCGCCGCCGCGGCATTGCAGCGGGCCGAGGCCGTGCTGGCCCGCGCCCGCATCCAGATTGACCGCCTGATGCCGCTGCTGCGCACCGAGGCCATCAGCCGCCAGACCTATGATGACGCCGTCTCCCAGCGGGATCAGGCGGCCGCCGACGTGGCTCAGGCCAGGGCGGCCCTGGCCCGGCACCAGCTGAACCTGCAATTTGCCAGCGTGGAGGCCCCCATCGCCGGACGCATCGATCAGGCGCTGGTGAGCGAAGGGGCCCTGGTGTCCCCCACCGATGCCACCCCCATGGCCAGGATCCAGCAGATCGATCAGGTCTACGTCGATGTGCGCCAACCGGCCTCGGTACTGGACGCCCTGCGCCAGCAGGCTGGTTCGACGACACCTGAACTGACGGTGGAGATCCTCGGCAGCGATGGCAAGCCGCTCGGCATGCAGGGGCACATCCTCTTCTCCGGTATCGAGGTGGATGCCGGGACCGGTGACGTGCTGCTGCGGGTGCTGGTGGACAATCCCGAGCGACGGCTCTTGCCCGGCCTCTACGTACAGGCACGTATTCCCCGTGCCCGCTATGCCAACGCTCTGAGCGTGCCCCAGCAGGCGGTGGTGCGCACATCGGGCCAGACCAGCGTGTGGGTGCTGGATGCCAATGGGCAGGCACAACAGATAGCTGTCACAACCGGTGAGCTGGTGGCGCGCCAGTACCGCATCGCGTCCGGGCTCAGCGCCGGACAACGGGTGGTGATCGAAGGGATAGAGCGCCTGACACCGGGTATGCAGGTTATTGCCCACCCCTGGCAACCCCTTGTTGCCGGCCAGCAAGCCGGCACCCACACCCGCTGAATCGGAGACATTTCATGCCGCAGTTTTTCATTCATCGCCCGGTGTTTGCCTGGGTGATCGCCCTCTTCATCGTGCTGGCGGGGATCATCGCCATCCCCAAGTTGCCCATCTCCCGCTATCCCTCGGTGGCGCCGGTGTCGGTGACCCTCTATGCCACCTATCCGGGCGCCACGCCGCAGACCCTGAACGATGCGGTGGTGAGCCTGATCGAGCGCGAGCTGTCGGGGGTCAAGAGCCTGCTCTACTTCGAGTCGTCGGTGGACGCCTCGGGCAGCGCGCAGATCACCGCCACCTTCAAGCCGGGCACCGATCCGGAGCTGGCCCAGATGGACGTGCAAAACCGCATCAAGGGGGTCGAGCCTCGCCTGCCACAGGCGGTGCGGCAAAACGGCCTGCAGGTGGAGTCCGCCTCTTCGGGTTTTCTGATGATGGTCGGCATGACTTCACCGGATGGTCGCTTCGATGAAATAGCGCTGAACGACTACATGGCGCGCAATATCGTCCAGGAGCTGCGCCGCATCGAGGGGGTGGGACGGGTACAGTTGTTCGGCGCCGAACAGGCTATGCGCATCTGGGTGGATCCGGGCAAGCTCGCCGCCTACGGGCTGACCATCAGCGAGGTGGCGCAGGCCATCGAGCAGCAAAACGTGCAGATTGCACCGGGACGCCTCGGCGATGAACCCGCCCTGCCGGGGCAGCGTGTGACGGTGCCCCTTACGGTTCAAGGGCAGCTGACGACCCCAGAGGCGTTCGCCGCCATCGTACTGCGGGCAGGTGCCGATGGCGCCAAGCTGGTGCTGGGTGATGTCGCCCGGGTCGAGCTGGGGGCGCAATCCTACGCCTTTGCCAACCGGGAGAACGGGGTGGCCGCCACCAGCGCCGCCATCCAGCTCTCCCCGGGTGCCAGGTCTCATTAAGTTGCCCAGGCTGGTCTCAAACTCCTGGGCTCAAGTGATCCTCCCACCTC
>ENA-OWLM01000002-OWLM01000002.1-metagenome-genome-assembly--contig:-NODE-2-length-92382-cov-5.374679_pt1 | contig 92382 bp, 65 predicted proteins | sample MGYA00245349_ERZ651102 | MGnify/ENA primary metagenome ERZ651102 (study PRJEB26857, sample SAMEA4031759) | metagenome | biome: human; feature: oral; material: saliva | place: Philippines | collected 2014 | study... | reverse complement strand
GTGGCACGCGAGCTGGGTTCAGAACGTCGTGAGACAGTTCGGTCTCTATCTATCGTGGGCGCAGGAAATTTGCGTGGCTCTGACACTAGTACGAGAGGACCGTGTTGGACTGACCTCTGGTTTACCGGTTGTGGCGCCAGCTGCACCGCCGGGTATCTACGTCGGGATCGGATAAGCGCTGAAAGCATCTAAGTGCGAAGCCGGCCACAAGATTAGATTTCCTTATTAGGGTCGTTGTAGACGACAACGTTGATAGGGTGCAGGTGTAAAGACGGCGACGTCAAAGCCGAGCACTACTAATCGCCCGAAACTTTCCTTCCAGCAGCAGATGATACTTAAAGCTGTCGCTTACTTTTGCAATTCACTCTCCGAAACGAGAGAAAGATTCACTACAGAGGGAGTTGACATTCAACAATAGACATAGCGTGTTCAAGAGATATTTCCGGTGGTTATAGCGACGGGGTTCCACCTCTTCCCATTCCGAACAGAGAAGTTAAGCCCGACCGCGCCGATGGTACTGCACACCCGCGGGAGAGTAGGTCGCCGCCATTTTACAACAAGCCTCGAGACTCGAAAGAGACTCGGGGCTTTGTTGCGTTTGGACGAAGTGAAGGATTGGAAAAGGGAATGAGGAGCGAGAAAACAGAGGGAGCGCAGGAAACAGTTGCAAGGCGTGGCAGGATAGGCGGTAGGCTTTGGGTAAGGCATCATAAACGAAGGGTGGAACGCAGGACGATGGCTTATATATAATGTGTGCTTAGTTGAAAGAGAACAAGCGTGTAATTGCCCAGAATGGACAGAGAGAGGCTACCTGCGGCATAGAGCGCCATTTTCCGCTCGTATCACGCGTTTCTGTTGCGGAGTGCGTTGTTGCTTCATCTTGTACTGTTTTTTGTCCGTCAGTCGTCTGATTTTCTATCCGTGCATGCCTTTTCTTTCGAGGAATGCCAGACTGCGAATTGTGAACGGCGAGCGTATTAGACAATAATTGTTTTGTTGTCATTTGAGACGCTTTTTCCCTTGTCCGAGAATTAGCTTTGTATTAGCGGTTCATTCCGTCGTAACGGGCTGAAATTCGGGGATTTTGTAGGCTTTTACAACCGCTGATCATATAAAAAACTATGCGAACTATGTAGCTTACGCGCTTTCAATTCTGTGTTTTCTATTGAATTTGAAATCTATGGTTGGCAGAATTGTGTGTTTTTTTGCTTTTCGCTTCGAGGCGATGATAATTTGTGCGCGAAGCAAACAGAAAAGGGGTAGGATGTTTGGTAGTGGTGCATTCTTTTTCGTACTTTTGTTACGCAAGTCGGAAGAGCTTGATCACTGAAGTGGAGAAATTTCTCCGGAGAACTCGCTCTCTGCACGATAGCAGAAGTCTTACACAATTCCTATATCAAACACTTTTGATTCAATGGCAACATTAGATCTTTCAAAGTACGGTATTACGGGTACTACCGAAATCGTACACAACCCTTCTTACGAACAGCTTTTCGAAGAAGAAACCAAAGCAACCCTCGAAGGATTCGAAAAGGGTCAGGAAACTGAACTCGGCGCTGTGAACGTGATGACGGGTATCTACACCGGCCGTTCGCCCAAGGACAAGTTCATCGTAGTTGACGAGAACTCTAAGGACACCGTGTGGTGGACCACCGAAGGTTACAAGAACGACAACCACCCCTTGTCGGAAGAAGCTTGGGCTGTGGTTAAGGATCTTGCCAAGAAGGAACTCTCCAACAAGCGCCTCTTTGTGGTTGACGCTTTCTGCGGTGCCAACAAGGACACGCGTCTTGCCGTTCGCTTCATCGTAGAAGTTGCTTGGCAGGCTCACTTCGTAACGAACATGTTCATCAAGCCCACGGCTGAAGAACTTGCTAACTTCGAACCCGACTTCGTGGTTTACAACGCTTCTAAGGCGAAGGTTGAAAACTACAAGGAACTCGGTCTCAACTCTGAAACTTGCGTTGCCTTCAACATCACGACGAAGGAACAAGTTATCCTCAACACTTGGTATGGTGGTGAGATGAAGAAGGGTATGTTCTCGATGATGAACTACTACCTTCCCCTCCGCGGCATCGCTTCGATGCACTGCTCTGCCAACACTGACCTCAATGGCGAGAACACCGCTATCTTCTTCGGTCTCTCCGGCACGGGTAAGACGACTCTCTCTACCGATCCGAAGCGTCTCCTCATCGGTGACGACGAGCACGGTTGGGACGACAACGGCGTCTTCAACTTCGAAGGCGGTTGCTACGCTAAGGTAATCAACCTCGACAAGGAAAGCGAACCCGACATCTACGCTGCTATCAAGCGCAACGCGCTCCTCGAGAACGTAATCGTTGACGCTAACGGCAAGATCGACTTCAGCGACAACAGCGCTACTGAGAACACGCGCGTTACTTACCCCATCGATCACATCGAGAACATCGTTCGTCCCGTATCGGCTGCTCCCGCTGCGAAGAACGTGATCTTCCTCTCGGCTGACGCCTTCGGTGTATTGCCTCCCGTTTCTATCCTCAACGCTGCTCAAACGCAGTACTACTTCCTCAGCGGTTTCACCGCTAAGCTCGCAGGTACGGAACGTGGTATCACTGAACCCACGCCCACTTTCTCTGCTTGCTTCGGTCAGGCCTTCCTCGAACTTCACCCCACGAAGTACGCTGAAGAGCTCGTGAAGAAGATGGAGAAGAGCGGTGCTAAGGCTTATCTCGTGAACACGGGTTGGAACGGTACCGGCAAGCGCATCTCCATTAAGGACACTCGTGGTATCATCGACGGTATCCTTTCCGGTGCTATCCTCTCTGCTCCCACTAAGCAGCTCCCCATCTTCAACTTCGAGATCCCCACGGAACTCACGGGCGTTGCTACCGAAATCCTCGATCCTCGCGACACTTACGCTAGCGCTGCTGAATGGGAAACCAAGGCTAAGGATCTCGCAGGTCGTTTCGTTAAGAACTTCGAGAAGTACACGACCAACGAAGCCGGTAAGGCGCTCGTTGCTGCTGGTCCCCAGCTCTAATCGAGTGATACACTCGCTTAGTGCGTGACTTTTTCCGCACCGCGGCATCCTCCACACGGAGGGTGCCGCTTTTTTTGTGCCGTGTTTTGATTCCCGGCTCCTAATTTTCAAGGAAAGGGTGCCGGCGGCGCCTTATATGCAGTCTATCGGCGCGTCGGTAGTCGAGGGCTTCAGGAAAGGGAGTGAGAAACAAATGTTTTCGAACGAAAATATGTAACTTTGCTTCTCATCAAACTTTTCTTTCTGCGATGACGCTCCAACAATTAGAATACGTCGTGGCCTTGGCCGATCACGGGCAGTTTCTCAAAGCTGCCGAAGCCTGCGAGGTGACACAGCCCACGCTCAGTTCGATGATCCAAAAACTCGAAGAAGAACTGGGCGCCAAACTTTTCGACCGGCGCAGCAAACCTGTTGTTCCCACGGCGGTAGGTAGAGTCGTTGTGGAGCAAGCGCGAGAACTCCTCAGCGGTGCGCGGCGTTTGCGCGACCGTGTTGACGAACAGCAGAATGCCGTGAGTGGAGAGTTCCGAGTGGCCGTTTTGCCAACCATTGCTCCCTATCTTCTTCCGCGTTTTTTGCCGGAATTCTCTCGCAAATATCCGCAAGTCGATTTACAAATCAGCGAAATGAAGACGGCGGACGTAAAGCGCGCGTTGGCAAAAGGCGAAATTGACGCAGCCATCGTTGCACAACTCAACGAGTTGGAGGAATTCAATGCCGATACGCTTTTCTATGAGCAGTATTTCGTCTACTCATCGCAGAGTAGCGAATTGCACACACGCGATTCGGTGCGTACCACCGATTTGCGCGAAGTACCTCTGTGGTTGCTCGACGAAGGACATTGTTTCCGCGATCAGTTGGTCAGCTTCTGTCATCTCAAAACAGCTCTCCGCAGCCAGCGGTCCTACCACCTCGGTAGCATCGAAACCTTTATGCGCATCGTCGAGAGTGGCATGGGCGCCACTTTCATCCCCGAATTGTGCACCTTGCAACTCTCCGATGAGCAGAAAGCGCTCGTTCGTCCTTTTGCCGTTCCGGTTCCCACGCGCGAAATTGTGCTGTTGACGGCGACAGACTTTGTGCGTGATTCGCTCAAGCGTTTACTGATTGATGAAATTCGCAGCGCCGTACCCGAATCCATGCACCGCCTTTCACATGCGCAGAAAAGTATATGATACAATTGCACGATTTTTTCCCTTCCAAATGCTCATTTGTCGTCGAACAAAGCATTTTCACGACAATCAAAGGTTAAAATAACGTGCATAACCGTCATTTGTACAGCACAATCTTCTTCACTCGCGATCAATCGTTTATATTTGCCGATCATCAAATACACCGAAGTATGAAAAAGTATCTCCTTCTCCTCCTCATTGCCCTCGGCAGTTTCGTCAATGTGCAGGCGCAGAAGTTCGCGCTCATTGACATGGAATATATTATGCGCAACATTCCCGCCTATGAACGGGCCGGTGAACAGCTCAACCAGATTTCTAAAAAATGGCAAGCCGAGGTCGAGGCTTTGGACAACGAAGCCAAAACGCTTTACCGCAACTATCAGAACGAAGCGGTCTTCCTTTCTGAAGCACAGAAAAAGGATCGTGAAGACAAAATCGTGAAGAAGGAAAAGGCCGCCGCCGATCTCAAGAAAAAGTATTTCGGACCCGAAGGCGAACTCTACAAAAAGCGTACGGCTCTCCTCCAACCCATCCAAGACGAGGTGTACAATGCGGTGAAAACTGTGGCGCAAGCCAAAGGATTCCAACTTATCCTCGACAGAGCCAGCGAAGGAGCGGGGATCATCTTTGCCTCTCCTGCCATCGACATCAGCAATGAAGTCTTGGCCAAATTAGGCTATTCCAACTAAATGTCGTACTTTTGCCCAAACCTAACATCAAACAAAATAAGATGCTCAAGAAATTGCTCCTTATGGTGCTCATGATGGCACCCCTCAGCCTCCTGGCACAGAAGTTTGCTCACTTCAACTCGCAGCAAATCATCACCGTATATCCCGCCGCCAAGGCAGTTCAAGCTGAACTCGAGGCGCTTGGTAAGCAATACCAGACTGACATCGAGACGATGCAGAAGGAATTCCAAACCAAGCTCGAGAAATATCAGAAAGAAGTAACGGACAAAACGCCCGCGAACATCCGTCAGCGTCGCGAAGCCGAGTTGCAAGATCTCCAAACCAAGGTGCAACAGAGCTTGCAAGACAACGAGCAGGCTTTCCGTCAGGCTCAACAAACGAAGTTCAAGCCCGTGCAAGATAAAATCATGGCTGCGCTCGAGCTCGTGCTCAAAGAAGGCAACTATGTCTATGCCATCGACGAAGCCATGGTGCAAGGTGTGACCATCAACAAAGCGATCTCCACCGATATCACCGCGCAACTTAAGACGAAGCTCGGTATCAAGCAGTAATTTTTGACTCCCGCACAGCGAGTCTTCCAACGCAGCATTTGAAACCAGTGTAGGAACTTTTTAGCCGGCACTAGTTTCAAATGCTTTCTTTGCTTTTATAGCTCTCCCTCGGCCTCTTTTCCATTCTTTTGCACATGATCCGATCATTTCTCTTCGGTCTGTTTAGTTTCACCGTCCTTATGGTCGGTGCGCATCGTTCGGTTTCCCCCATAGTTTCCACTTCGGCGATAGCACAAAGTAGCGTCGCCGATACGCTGGTGAAAGATTTTGTCGGAGATCCCACTACACTTACCACCGCTCAACGTTCGGCGAGCATTTTTGCCCGTGTCATTTCCGGTCGTCTCGACACCCTGCTCCTCGATCCGCTGTTCGAGCGTTCACAAGTAGGCGTTTGTGTCTATGATCTCACCGACGATCGCATGATCTTCGTGCGCGGTGAGCATCAACGCCTGCGCCCCGCTTCGAACATGAAGGTGCTCACCGCAGTTTCGGCTCTCGATTTACTCGGTGCCGACTATCGTTTCGCCACTACCCTCCAGGCCAGTGGCGAACCCGACGATTCTGCGAGCGTGAAGAACATTTATATCCGCGGAGGAATGGATCCACTTTTCGGCCGTGACGATCTTCGTTCCATCATCGACGCGTTGCGTCAATATGGCGTGCGGCACATTGCCGGCGATGTGGTGCTTGATGTCACGATGAAGGATACCGCCACCCTCGGTTGGGGCTGGTGCTGGGACGACAAGGCGCGTCCGCTCACCCCGCTTCTTTATCGCCGCGGAAACAAGTTTGCCGATAATCTCTTGCGCGCCCTTTCCGAAGCCGGGATCACGGTCGGCGGTTTTGTGCGCACCGGAGTCGCGCCCAACAGTGCTCCGATTTGGCTCATGCGCACCCATACGATTGACCAAGTGCTGCGGCCGATGATGAAAGAGAGTGACAATCTTTGTGCCGAAAGTCTCTTTTTCCAGTTGGCTGCGCTTTCGCGTCGTCCCTATGCCACCTATCGTGATGCCGCCGCGCAAATGTCGAAACTCATCAGTCGTTGGGGCATCGCGCCCGCCGAATACAAAATTGCGGACGGCAGCGGTCTTTCGCTCTACAATTACGTCACGCCCGAACTACTGACCCTCTGTTTGCGCCATGCTTACCGCAACGACGAGATTTTTCAGCACCTCTATGCAGCCCTCCCCATCATGGGACGCGACGGCACTTTACGCTCCCGCAATCGCAACACCAGCTCACAAGGCAATGTGCGCGCCAAAACCGGATCGGTCGAAGGCGTAAGTTCCCTTTCCGGCTACGCCTTGGCGGCTAATGGCCACCAACTTTGTTTTTCGATCATCAACCAAGGTGTGCGCAACATGGCAGAAGCGCGCAGATTCCAAGACCGCTTCTGTCGCGCACTGACCGACGGATTGTCCACGCCGCACATTCGTCCCGACGAAATCTCCGAACCCGCTCCGAGTTCCGTGAACCAGCCTGCCGGCGAGGAGAATGGACCGGACGACGGCGATTGACCTCGCGAGCCGACCAAGTGACGCATGCAGGCGCACAAACGGTCGTCCGACGCCGACTTTCCGCACCACATGAGCGCAGCAGTGCGCTTCCACTCAACACAACAGCCCGAAGACCGGCTCACAGACTGGTCTTCGGGCTGTTTTTTTGCTATTTCGGGCTGCTGCCTTCGCGTTTTCGACAAATAAGTGGGGGATTCTCGCGCAAAAGTGCGCTGCTTTCGGCCGAAAGTCCCGCGTTTTTTGTGTCGTACGGAGGGCTTACCGGTTTTTCTTGTAACTGATTACAGCCCAGGTGCCCATCAACAGATCGATCACGGCAAGGGCCAATACTTGGTGGGCGATGCTGCCGAAGTTGCCCCCGCGAATGAAGACCGTGCGCACGGCTTCGATGAAGTAGCTCACGGGATTGAGGTAGGTGGTGAGGTAGACGGCGGCAGGCATCGAGCGGGTGGGAGTGAACAAGCCCGAGAGTTGAATGAGAATCATGACGAAAAACCACATCAAGAAGATGGCTTGTTGCATGGTGTCGGAGTAGTTGGAAACGATGAGTCCGAACGACGAGAAGAACATGGCCAAGCACATGGCCAATAAGTAGATGAGTGCCACGTTGCCCACCGGCGTAACGCCGTGCACCACCCGCGCCAAGGTGAGGCAAACCGTGATCACGAAGAAGGCAATGAGCCAATAAGGGATGAGTTTGGCGAGGATGAATTCCCATTTCTTCACGGGGGTCACATTGATTTGCTCGATGGTGCCGGCTTCTTTCTCGCTCACAATGTTGAGTGTGGGCAGGTAGCCGGTGACAAGCATCACGATCAGTGCGAAGAGCGCCGGGATCATGAAGAGCTTAAAGTTCAGATGTTTGTTGAAAAGGAAGAGTGTGGAGGCTTTGTCGCGCAGGGCGGCGGCCGAAGGTTGCACGTAGGCCGTGACGATTTGCGACAGATAGTTCGAACCCAGCGCACCTTTGGTGCTGTTGACGGCGTTGGCCGCAATGAGCACTTGGGGCGTTTGGCCGAGCGCAAGCTGTCGCCCGAATTGCGGAGGGATCACCACGACAATGTCGGCCGACGACTGCTCGATGTCTTGGAGCGCGGCGGTATAGGTGGGCTGCTGGCCGTGGAATATGAAGTAGCTGTTGGCCGCAATTTCGTGCACAAGGCGTTGAGAAGCCGTGCTTCGGTCGTTGTCCACCACGTCGACCACCACGTTTTTCACCTCCATGTTCATCACCCACGGCATGACGCACATCACCATGATGGGGAAAAACAGAATCAGCCGCGGGATGAACGAGTTGCGACGGATCTGAATGAACTCTTTTCGGAGCAAATGTTGCAGTGCCATGGCGGTTTAGGCTAATCGGGTGTTGAACTTGGCGAGCGAAAGGGTGAGCAGGGCGACGAACATGCCCAGGAGCACGAGCATTTCGTTGAGCACTTGCTTCGCACTGACGCCCATGATCATGAGTTTACGCATGGCACTGATGTAGTAGCGCGTGGGGATGGTCGCTGATATGTATTGTAAGATCCGCGGCATCGATTCTACTGGGAAGAGCATGCCCGAGAGCATGATGATAGGCATGATCAATACCATGGCGGACAGCAGGAGAGCGACGAGTTGGGTTCGGGCCACGTTCGAAACCAACAGCCCCAATGAGAGTGCCAACAGGATGTAGAGGGTGGAAACAACGAAGATCCAAAATAGCGATCCGCGCACCGGCACGTGGAGCACGAAAGCTGACATGAGGAGAATGGAGATGAGGATGAGAAAGGCCAAAATGAGGTAGGGAACCACCTTGGCCGCGATGATGACAAGCGGCGGAGTGGGCGAAACAAGTAGGACTTCCATGGTGCCTTTCTCCTTTTCGCGAACGATGGAGATGGAGGTCATCATCGCACAAATGAGCATAAGCAGCATGCCCATGATGGCGGGCACGAAGTTGTAGGCCGATTTCATTTGCGGGTTGTAGAGCAACTTGGTGTTCACCGCACCTCCCGACGGATTGCTTAGCACCGCGCCGGCATAGGCCGACCATTGTTGTGCCATGTTGGGGTCTGTTCCGTCGACAATGAGCTGATAGTCAGGTCGAAAACTCGAGAAATGTGCAGAAAACACCACGGCCAGATCGGCTTTCTGGTCTTGAATGAGCCGGCTGGCCTCGGCCGGGGTGGCAACGGCGCGCGTGACGGTGAAATACGCCGAAGCACTCAACCGATCGACGGCCTGTTGGGTGGCGTAATTGGCCCGGCTCGTGACAATGACTGTGCGCACATTTTTCACATCGTTGGTGATGGCGAACCCGAAAAGGAGCATCAGAACAATCGGCATGCCGAAGAGCATCAGCATGGTGCGCTTGTCTCGAACGATGTGTTTGGCCTCTTTGATGACCAATGAGAGGAATTGCTTCATGTGGCGGGTGGAAAAATGAGAAGGTGGCGTAGGTGGTGCGAAATGCTGCCGCGGTGTGGTCGGGCTGCGCCCACTTGCGGACAAGGGGTGCGCGGGAGAGCGTCGGGCGGTGTGGGAGAGTGCGGGGTGTGCGGGGAGCGGTTGGGTCAATCGGCGCTGCGGGTGGCTCGACGCGCCAGGAGGGTGAACACGTGGTCCATGTCGGGCTGATCGAAATGCCGCTTCAACTCGGCGGGAGTGCCCAGGGCTTCGATTTTACCATCCACCATGATCGAAATGCGGTCGCAATATTCGGCCTCGTCCATGTAGTGGGTGGTGACAAAAACGGTGATGCCGCGGCGAGCGGCGTCGTAGATCAATTCCCAAAACTGGCGGCGCGTCTCGGGATCTACCCCGCCGGTCGGTTCGTCGAGGAACACAACGCGCGGATCGTGGAAGATGCTCACCGAAAAGGCCAGTTTTTGTTTCCATCCTTGCGGCAGGCGTGACACCAACGTGTTGCGATGTTCGGAGAATCGGAGGCGACTGAGCAGCGCATCGGTCTTTTGGCGTATTTCTTTGTTGCTCAGGCCATAGATTCCGGCGAACAAACGGATGTTTTCGGCCACGGTGAGGTCTTCGTAGAGCGAGAATTTCTGGCTCATGTAGCCAATGTGGCGCTTGATTTGCTCGTGTTCGGTGCGAATATCGTAGCCCGCCACACGACCTTTCCCGCCGGTGGGCTGGTTGAGTCCGGTGAGCATGTGCATGGCAGTGGTCTTGCCGGCGCCGTTGGCCCCGAGGAAACCGAAGATTTCGCCCCTTTTCACACTGAAAGAGATGTCGTCGACGGCGCGGAAATCGCCGAAGGCTTTGACGAGATGTTCCACTTCGATGACCGTTTCGTCCGAGGAGTTGTCGGTCGGCGCGTGGGGCAATGCGGGCGGATTGAAGATGTCACGAAATTCCGTGAGGATGTCGTCGGGTGCACCGATGCCTCTGATGCGCCCCTCCGAGAGGAAGGCCACGCGGTGGCATCTGCGCACTTCGTCCAGGTAGGGAGTGGAGGCAACGATGGTGATTTGGCGCTCCATCAGACCGTCGAGTATGTCCCAAAACTCCTTGCGACTCACCGGATCGACGCCGGTTGTGGGTTCGTCAAGGAAGAGAACGCTCGGCCGGTGGACGAGTGCGCAGCACAAGGCCAACTTTTGTTTCATACCGCCCGAGAGAGCGCCGGCTTTTCGCGCCTTGAAGCGCTCGATTTGTGTGTAGATGGCGTGAATCGAGTCGTAGTTTTCTTCTACGGAAGTGCCGAAAAGTGTGGCGAAAAAGTTCAGGTTTTCTTCGACGGTGAGGTCTTCGTAGAGCGAAAACTTCCCGGGCATGTAGCCCACACGCCGACGTATTTCCTTCATTTGTCGCACCACATCGAAGCCATCCACCGTGGCTTTTCCTTCGCTGGGGAGCAACAGGGAGCAGAGAATGCGGAACAAGGTGGTTTTGCCTGCACCGTCCGGGCCGATGAGTCCGAACAACTCACCTTTTTCCACCGAAAAACTGACCTTGTGCAGCGTTTGCACGGCGCCGTAACGGTGAGATAACTGATTGACGTTGATAGCATTCATCGGAGAAGGGGCTTCAAAACTTTACTTTGCCGTACATGCCAATCTTTACGTAGCCGTCATTGCGAAATCGCACCTTGACGGCGTAGACCAAATCGGCGCGTTCGTCGTCGGTGACGATGGTTTTTGGGGTGAACTCTGCGCGGTTGGAGATCCAAGTGACCACGCCGTCGTAGGTTTTCGCCGCTCCGCCGCCGTAGTCGGCGGTGAGTTGCACCTTCTGTCCGAGTTTCACGGTTTTCAGCTGCGCAGAAGTGACGTAGGCCCGGAGGAACATCGTTTGCGTGTCGGCTATTTTGAAGAGCGGTTTGCCCACCGACACAAATTCGCCCCGTTCGGCATATTTTTCCAACACCGTCCCCGAGACGGCTGCCCGCACGTCGGCGTGTGCGATTTGGTCGTCGATCTGCGCTTGTTGGGAGCGCACGCCGGCTTTCCGCGCATTCACCTCCGCTTGTTGCGCGGCGAGGGCTTTGTCTTGTTGGGACAAGGCGTTGTTTTGCGCCGAGATTTGTTCTTCTGTGGCAGCAAGTTGTTTTTCGGCCACCTGTATTTGGTAGTCAATGTCGTCCACTTGCTTGCGTGCCGCGGCACCGTCGCGCAACAGTTCCGCGAAACGTTGGCGTTCGCGTTGCAGATTGGCGATTTGCTGCCGAAGCGCAGCCACTTGTTTCGACAAATCCAGTTTTTTGTCGGAGGTGGCTTGTTTGTTGGCTTCGAGTTGTCGGTAAGTGGCGGTCAACTGATCGTTGTTTGTTTCCAGCTGTTCGCGTTTCAGCACCAATTGCCGATCGTCGATTCGCCCCACTTTCGTTCCGCTTTCGAGCCATTGGCCTTCTTCGACGTTGAAATCTTGGAGTTCACCCGGAGCTTCTGCCGTGACGGTGACTTCTGTGGCCTCGAAAGTGCCTGTGGCGTCGTAATTCTTGGCACGATCGCCGCAAGAACTCAGGGCGAGGAGAAATCCGGCCAGACATAACATTTTGTTCATACCTGTCTGTTGCTGATTTATTCGTTGTGACTAAATTTCTGATCGTACATGGCTTTGAGCATGTCGATTTCGTGGATGGCTTGTTGGGTCTTGGCGGCGTTTTCCTTGTTGATTTCGCGAAGCAACCCGTTGACATCGATGATGCCGTGCGCCAATTTCGATTCCGCAGCCTTTCGAACTGCGGTGCGAAGTGCGATGATTTCGCCGTCGCGTTGCGCGATGGCGCGGAATCGGCGGACGTTTTCGCTCTGTTGCGTCTCATCCAGTTGATTATTGAAGAGGAATTGTTGGCGAGCGTTCTCAATGAGTTCGCGTTGCACCCGCAGTTTCAACTTCTCATTGCGGTGAGTGTAGAGCGCACTGAGGTTCCAAGTGAGTTTTAGTCCCGCGATGCCGTTCCAACTCCACCTACGTTTCATCATGTCTTCGAAGAGATTCAGGCCCGGATTGCCGTAATAGCCTTGTGCAAAGAGCCCAAGTTGCGGCAAGAGTTGGGCGTCGACGGCTTTTTCTTGCGCATCGGTGAGTTGAAGTCGGCGGTCGAAGAGGCGAAGCTCCGGCCGTTTGTTCTCGCCCGAAGGCAGATTGGGCACGGCAGGCCGGCGAATGCTGTCGACCGGGATCCCGCAAAAAAGACTCAGCAGGCGTTGCAGCGTTTGCCGTTGCGACAAAAGCTCCGTTTGTTGCTGTTCAGCGCTCAGCCGCTCGGCTTTCACGTTCTCGAAGTCGCCGGCCGACGCCGTGCCGTTCTTTAGCATGGCGGCGAGTTGCGCCTCGTTTGAGCGCAAAATGGCGTTGACATCGGCATTGAGACGGAGTTGTTCGTCGAGCAGCAGGAGGCCAAAATACATTTCGTTCACGCGTTGCCCGATTTTGTACAGATCCACTTCGGTTTGTGCCGCTTGCACTGCGCCTTCTCCCCGCGCAATTTCGCGCCGGCTGCCGATTGCGCCGCCGTCGAAGAGCGTTTGGCGCACGTCGATGCCCACTTTATATTGGTCTCGGCTCAACCCTTGCAGCTGAATCCCCATCTGGGCGAACATTCCTTGCAGATTTTCGGGCCACGCTGTCACTTTGTTTTGGTAACTGCCTTGGGCGGTGACACTGATTTGCGGGAGCCATGCCTTCTGAATGTTCCTGATTGTGAGTTCGGTGGTGCGGGCTATGAGATCGTATTGCCGAATGATTGGGTAATTGTGTTCGGCGGCTTGGCGACATTCCTCCAAACTCTGTGCGCGCACTGCGGGGAAAAGCACCGCCAGGACCGAGAGGAGTAGTAATTTCTTTCGCATACGTGTTTACTTTTGTCCGGTTTGTCTTTTGCACGTCGGACTTTTTCTTTGTTGTTGCAAAGATAGGGCGATTCGGGCGGGGAGTACTTACCATTTACGGTGAAGTTATATACAAATTGTACGATTGTTGTGCTTCCAAATCGTGGGTGTGGAAGAATTATATTAGCTTTGTGGACACCAAACAAGGAGGAACAAAACATGAAACAGCCCAATTCGTTAGTGCAGATCTCTGTAAATGACGTAAATCTCGACAGTTTGTCGGAATGTGCGGGACAAATCTTGGCAAAAGAGGAGGCCGTGCTGGTGATAGGTGGGCATTTGCAGCACAGTTCGCTGCTCGATAAACAGAAAATATACCAGGCGTTCGAGCCGCGGCTCCTGCTTTTGCTCGAAGGGGAAGCCGATCTCTGCGTCAATCTTCAGGATAGTCATTTCGAAAAGGGAAGCATTGCGCTGGTGGCGAGCGACACCATCTTCGAAATGAAGCACATTTCGGACGATGCGCGCGTGGCGGTGGTCATTTTCCGGAAGGATAACGAAGAGATCGAGGACACTTTTCTCTCCGCATCGCCCGAGGAATTCGAACGCGTGGTGCATTTGATCATGCTGTTGCGCGACTTCATGCGCGTGTCCCCCTATAGGCGCCGAACGGTGCGGAGTTTGCTGCAAACCCTTGTGGCCGATGTGCAAGAAATCAGAGACGGACAGGCACAGGACGGGCCGGAACGCGAGGCACGTCCCCGCGAACTCTTTGCGGAGTTCAAGCGATTGGTGCACAAACACTGTGCGCGCGAGCGCAACATTCCCTTCTATGCCGCGCAACTCCACGTGTCGCCGCACCATTTGTCGGCCGTCATCAAGAAGACCGGCGGGAATAGCGTGATGTTTTGGGTCAACCGTGCCACGGTGCAAGCGGCGAAGATTCTGCTCAACAGGAAGGGAATGATGAACTACGAGGTGGCCGATCGGCTCAACTTCCCGGGAGCGGCGGCCTTCTCCCGTTTTTTCAAGCGCGAAACCGGCATGACGCCCAGCGCCTACCGGGAAAGTCTACGGAAAACTGCCGGATAAGAAAGAGCGCCCCGAACGAAAAACGTGCCAAGTCGGTGAATCACTGACTTGGCACGTTGTTTTGTGCTCGAGGGGACGCGTGAGAAAATCACGCTCGGAGAGAAATCAAACCTTGTTGCGTACGCGATCGTCGAAGGCCGAAAGAGCAGCCTTTGCGCCTTCGCCCATCGCCACAATGATTTGTTTGTAGGGTACCGTCGTGCAGTCGCCGGCGGCATAGACACCGACTTTCGATGTGCGGCAGGTGGCATCGACCACAATCTCGCGGCGCGGAGAGAGTTCGAGGCTTTCGGCGAACGGCTGCGTGTTGGGCGCCAGACCGATCTGAACGAAGATACCATCGAGTTCAATTTCGCGTTCCGCATCGTTGGTGCGGTCTTTCACGCGCACACCGGTCACTTTTTGACCGTCGCCCAGCACAGCAGTGGTTTGCGAGAGGGTGAAGATTTCCACGTTGCCGAGACTCTTGGCCTTCTCTTGCAGCACTTCGTCGGCAAGGAGATGGTCGGCAAATTCGAGGACGGTAACGTGTGAGCAGATGCCTGCGAGGTCAATCGCAGCTTCCACACCAGAGTTACCACCGCCCACAACGGCCACGCGTTTGCCCTTGTAGAACGGGCCATCGCAGTGAGGGCAGAAGTGCACACCGCGACCGAGGTAATCGGCCTCGCCGTCGACGTTGAGTTTGCGCCAGCCGGCACCCGTGGCAATCACAATTTGTTTCGAGAGGAACACTTCGCCGCCCTTGATGTGCAGCTCTTTCACCTCACCGTCAAGGTTCACTTGCTCCACTTTGCGGTTTACGAAGAGATCGATAGGATAGTCTTCGATGTGTTCGCCCAGATGTTGTGCCAATTCCGGTCCCGTTGTCTTGGGAACGGAAATGAGGTTTTCGATACCCACGGTGTCATTGACCTGACCGCCGAGACGTTCGGCCACGATGGCCACGTGCAAGCCCTTGCGTGCCGAATAGATCGCCGCGGCACTGCCGGCAGGGCCACCGCCCACGACAACGAGATCATACGAACGCTCGATTTTTTCCGCGGGGATGTCTTCCACGCCGAAGTTCTCTTCGAGTTCGTCGAGCAGTTGCGAGAGTTCACCGCGACCGCTGTGCACGAGTTTCTCTCCACTGAACACGGCGGGCACACCTTGGAGGTGAAGTTGGTTCACCTCGTCTTGGAAGAGCGCACCGTCCACGATTTCGTGCGTGAAATCGGTGTGGTTGAGCGCAATGATATTAAGCGCCTGTACCACATCGGGGCAGTTGGTGCAGGTGAGTGAGACGTAGGTGGTGAGATGAATCGGACCGCGGAGTGCTTGGATGCGGCGAACGAGGGTCTCATCGGGCAGGTTTTTGCCCTTGCCGTCTGCGTTGAGGATGGCCAACAGGAGCGAAGTGAACTCGTGTCCGCCGGGGATACAGCGGAAAACGACGCCGGTGTCTGCTCCGTCCTTGAGCAACTTCACTTCGAAGCGGCCGGGAGCTTCATGCTGTTCGACAACGAGGTGGCTCGACGTCGTAGCAAAATCTGAAAAGAAGGACTTGAGTTCGGCAGAATGCGGGTTGGCGCTGTCAGTGTAGACAGCGAGCGTGAACTGCGCGTTGAGTTCGGCGAAAATCTGTCGAACTTGTTGAAGGAGAGCTTGATCGAGCATGTCTGTTATTTTGAAAAAGGCAAAAAGTGGCGGTGCTCATCTGAAAGATGAACGCCCGCCACACCTACAAAATGAAAACCTATTAACGTGTGTGTGAAGCTGATTAGAGCTTACCTACGAGGTCAATGCTGGGTTTGAGCGTTGTTTCGCCTTGCTTCCACTTAGCGGGGCAAACCTCGCCGTCGTGAGAAGCTACGAAGAGTGCAGCTTCAACCTTGCGCAGGAGTTCTTCGGCGTTGCGGCCGATGCTATTGTCTTGGATCTCAGCAACCTTGACCTTACCCTCGGGGTTGACCAAGAACGTACCGCGGTAAGCCATACCTTCTTCTTCGATGTGCACACCGAAACCGCGAGTCAATACGCCCGTGGGGTCTGCGAGCATGGGGTAGGTGATCTTCTTGATGCTGTTAGAAGCGTCGTGCCATGCCTTGTGCGTGAAGTGAGAGTCCGTGCTCACCGAGTAAACCTCTACGCCGAGCTTTTGGAACTTCTCGTACTGTTCTGCGAGGTCTACCAACTCCGTGGGGCATACGAAGGTGAAGTCAGCGGGGTAGAAGAAGAAGATAGCCCACTTGCCGGCGATGTCGGCGTTGCTTACTTCTTTGAAAGATCCGTTATGGAATGCCTGAACCTTGAATTCAGGAGCTTGTGCGTTGATAATGGGTTGCATATAGATAATATTTTTGAGTCTATGTTCGTTGTTTCTTGTCGTTTGACGTTGCAAAGATAGACACTTCTCAGACATAGGCAAACAGATAATCTCTATTTGATAATAGAGAATGGCTATTTATGCCAATTATCTGTCTGTATTTCAGAGAAATGAGAGAGGATTTGATGAAAACTCCTCTGTTTTTTCTCGAGTCGTGTCAGTGTGAAATGGATTGCTGTTGCGCGGATTGTAGGTGTTGGGGGATTATGAATCCACTCAGTGTTCAGAACTCTTATGCGTGAGATAGAGTGCTGTGGAAATGAGGAGGATGCCAATACCCAAATATAGAAGTTGGAGAATCGAATCGTATTTCATACTCAATGAGTGCTCGAAAAACGACACGATGAGAATCATAAGAATCACTTTGCCCAACGCTGTCTTCAAGTCATCAATGCTTTTTACCACGAGCCAATTAGGTCGTTCCTCTTTGTTGCGGTTCACTAAGTCGATCTTATTGATAAAGAGCTCATAGATGCCCAAAGCGAAGATGAAAAGCACCGTTGAGAAGAGAAAAATGTCGATGGCCGAAACAAATTCTGCCACCAAATGGTGGTCGTCGATTTGATTTTTACCCACGTTGGTAAAGAAATAGTAGACCCCTCGACTAATGTTGATTGTTCCTTTCGCAAATAGAATGATTGAGGCGATGAGCGAACCGATTACAGCCAGAAAGGTAGTAAATCGAGTGCCATAGAGGAATTGCTCAAAAAGGAGAGTCTTGCGACTTTTGAAATTGAGAATGGAGGGATAATTGATGGATCGCGTGCGCAACTCGGAAAGCAAGAGTTGATCTGTTCGATCTAAGCTGCCTTGGCTTTGGATATGCGCGCGCAACCATTGTGCTTCTTGCTCATCGACCACACCGGGTGAATCTTCGTCTTCAAGTAGGAAACGAGTGATGGTATCAATGAAGAAAGTACGCCAATTCGGGGAATTCTTTTTATTGGCAAATTGCTTTTTGATCGTAAACAGAAAGTTGGCTTCTTCGAGTGATATTTGTTGGTCGGCCTGAATTTCTTCTTGAAGACGGTCTATGATGGATTGATCTATGTATCCAATTTCAATAGCGTCCTTTCTGATCTCTTTTAATGTTGTCATTGAGGGTGGGTTTGTATAGAGAAAAATCTTTGAATTGTCGTTCTTTCTTTTGCGTGTCGTGTTTTTGGCTGTTGGCTTCTCCGGCTGTGGCGAGCGCGTCGGCTCGTTTTTGGGCCTTGGCTTCGTGTAGTGTGGGGAGTGCCCGGGAGGAGGTGGAAAACCGGTGAGCGGCGTTGTGCAATGAGTAGCAAATCGTGGCACCTCCCCGTGAGAGGAGATGCCACATTCACTTCCCTAAGCTCATCAACGCTTGAGGTTTCCATTTTTTTCGCTGTCGCCGAGCGGATACGGCACGTAGTTCATGTCGGGCGTCCAAGTGCCGCTGACTGCGACCGCTTCGGTGGCGGTGAATCCCGGGGCTACTTCGATCGGCGCGTTGGCTACGCGGCGGGCGAAGGTGTTTTTGAGATCGTCCATGCGGAGTTGGTCGGCGCGGCGCGTCACGAGCGACAGCCAGTGGCCGGCCACTTCCCAACCGTGTTCGTCCCAGCAGGCTTTAGCCAGCTGTTCGGCGTTCATGGCGTCGATTTCTACGCCGTCAACACTGTTGATGTCGGCGGCATTCACGGCACGGGCGCGCACCTTCTTGAGACATCGTTTGGCCAGCGTGAGGTCGCTCTTGCCGGCACGGGCGGCACTTTCGGCGTACCACAGCAGCACTTCCGGGTAGCGGATCACGCGGTGGCGGTGATCGTTGATCATGCCGCGCCATTTCTTCTTCGTGTAGTCATAAGGAGCGGCGATCGGTTGGTTCTTATCGTCGGCATTGACGGTGAAGAGCGAGAACATGGGGTGATATTCCGGGATCACCGCATTCTTTTTGTCGGCTTGAATCGGTTGGCCGTCGGTCGTTGCCCACCAATCATAGAGATTTTCCTCCTTGAGAATCTGGGGATCGTAGGTGGCTTGCTTGCGGGGGCCGTCCGGCATGCGCTTCCAGAAAGCGATTTCGCCCCAAGCGTCGCCCCAACCTTTTAGGCTCTCGAAGAGCATCGTGCTCGTCAGTTCCGAGTCGCGACTCCAACTGCGGTCGGGAGAGTTGTTGATGCCGAGAATTGTCTCCTTATTATAGTTGTTACCCATCGAGTAGACATTCTTCCACTCGGCATCCATGTTGTGATTGTAGGTGCCGTTTTCCACCCCCTTGATGACTGCTTCGGCAGCGTCGGCCGCTTTGGCGTAATACTCCTGTCCTTTGTTGAGCGGATAGCCGGCCATGGCCATGTAGACGGCGGCCAGGGTGGACTTGACGGCTTGTTGCGTCACATACACGTCGCAACCAAACATATTGCGGGGCTCACCCTTGTAGGCAGTGGGGAGATTCAGTTCGTCGGCCTTGGTCAGATCGTCGACAATGAGTTTGTACACACCTTCCACGTCGGTCAGTTGCGTTTTGCCACCGTCGGATTCGCTGTGCAAGCTGACGGGCAGCGGGCCGAAGATGCGCACCAAATAGAAGTAGGCATAGGCACGCCAGAAGTGGGCTTGCCCGAGGGCGATGTTGCGTTCGGTGGCAGAAGTTTGCGTGCGACCGGCGTTGTCGATGAGATCATTGGCCAGTTGGATGATCTTGTAGTGCTGATTCCATGCAGCCACCACGCCCTTGTTGTCGGCCGATGCGCGGAAAGCATCGAGCTGTGCGCAGGCTTGTTTGTTCGATCCCGGGTTGGCCGTGATGTCATCGCCCTGCCATTGGGGGTATTGCATGTTGGTGTACGACTGCGATTGCGTCACTTGCGCGAGCAGGGCGTTGACGCCCATGTCGAGTTCGTCTTGCGTGGAGTAGAACGTCTTGGGAGTGAGGCGTCCTTTGGGTTCCTCATCGAGGAAATCAGAGCAGGCCGCGGTGCCGAAGAGGGTCGTGGCGAGGAGAGCGGCGAAAAGAATATGGCGTTTCATGATGAAGATCGGAATTAGAAGGTGAAACGAGCGCCGAGTGTGAAGGTGCGCGGGAAGGGATAGCCACCCATGTCGACACCATTTTCGTAGTCGGCGTTACCGAACGAGAAACCGGCGGGATCGGAGCCCTTGTAGCCCGTGATGGTGAAGAGGTTTTGCACGCCGAACGAGAGGCGGATGTCGGCAAACTTGGTTTGCGCCTTCGTCAGGTTGTAGGCGATGCTGATGTTTTCGGCGCGGAAGTAGTCGGCATTTTCCACCCACTTGCTCGAGTTGCCGTAGTTCAAGTTGTCTTTGGCATCGAGAGCGGGCATGGTCTTGCCGCGGTTTTGTTCGGCCGAAGCACCGGTGACGAACATATTCTTCGCATAGTCGCGATCGGTCACGAACATGGAGGCGCCGGGCATGGCATTCATCATGAAGCGCGCGATGTTCAGGCGTTGGGCACCGAAGGCGGCGTTGAAGAAGGCGTTGAACTCCCATTGTTTGTAGCGAATGGTGGTGTTCCAACCTAAGGTCACATCGGGATTGGCACAACCGATCACGCGGCGGTCGCCGGCGTCGATTTTACCGTTGCCGTTGAAGTCGGTATATTTGTCCTTACCGTTCTCGTCGATGCCTTCCCAAACATAGCCGTAGAAGGTGCCGACCGCTTCGCCTTCCTTGACGATCGAAACCGGATCGACGCTACCTGCCGCAGGAGAGGAGCCGTAGAGGATGGGTTCTTCGGCGGTGAGTTTCACCACTTCGTTTTTGTTGTACGAGAGATTCAACGTCGCAGTCCATTGCCAGTCCGTGGTTTGGAGAATGCGTTCCGTCAAGCTCACATCGATCCCCTTGTTGGTGATTTCGCCGGCGTTCACCCAGTAGCCTTGTGCGCCCTTATAGCCCGGTTGTTGGCGACGAAGGAGGGCATCGTAGGTGTGTTTCGAGAAGAAGTCCACACTCAGTTCCATGCGGTTGCCGAAGAAACCAAGATCAAAGCCGAAGTCGGCCTGATGGGTGCGTTCCCATGTGAGGTCGGGTGTGGCGATCGCGTTAGACTGGTAGCCCGTGAAGTCGGACTTGCCGCCGAAGTTGAAACCGATGGGCGTGAGGAGGCCGAGTGTGGAGTAGGGCGAGATGTTTTGGTTGCCGATCACACCATAACTACCGCGCAATTTCAAATTGCTCATCGTCGAGCGTAGCGGGCGCATGAAGTCTTCGTTCAGCACAGACCATGCCACGGCCACAGAGGGGAAGTAGCCCCATTTTTTGTTGGTGAAGCGGCTCGAACCGTCGGCACGGAACGTACCGGTGAGCATGTAGCGGTCGGCATAGTTGTAGATCACGCGACCCACGCCCGAGAGGAGTGCATAGGATTCGTAGCTGTTGCCGGCAGTGCGCACGGCGGCGTTGTTCACATCCCAGTAGCCCACCGATTCGGCCTTGAGGTCGTTGCCGCCAATGTTCATGTTGCGGCTTTCGCTCTTCGTGGCTTCGTAAACGGCCGTTACGGTCAGTGCGTGGTCGCCCCACTTATTATTATAGGTAAGGTTGTTGGTGGTTTGCAGCATGAGGTGGAAGTGGTCGCCGTTGCTCATGCTGTTTTTGCCCAGTCCCATGCGTTTGGGGCGGAAACCATAGTTCTTGCTGTCGTGGTAGTCGAGACCGTTCGTCGTGGTGAAGGTAAATCCGTGGCCGAGGTTGAATTTGAGATCAAAACGGCCGTTGACGGTGTGCATCATGTGCTCGCTCTTCACGGCGGTGAGCAGGGCGTAGGGGTTGTCGGCGCTGATGCTGTTGTAGGGGTCGTGGGCGAAGGTGATACCGTCGGCCTCGTACATGTCCATCGTGGGCGAATAGTTGAGCATGTGCACGAGGGGGTTGCCCACGTTCATGCCGAAGAATCCGTTGCCGTGGCCTTGCATGCGTGCGGCTTGGATGTCGGTGGTGAGTTCGAGCCAAGGATACACTTTGGTGTGTACGTTGGTCTTCGCGCTGTAGCGTTCGTGCTCTGTGCCCACGACCACACCTTCGCGCTTCATGTAGTTGGTCGACACGTAGAATTGCGTGTCTTCGTTGCCCTTGCTGAGCGAGAGTTTATAGTCCTGCGTCACGCCCGTTTGCAGCATCATGTCTTGCCAGTCGATACCGGCTTTGCTACCGTCGAGATAGGGCTTGAGGGCGGCGGGAGGATTGCCGTTGAACTTATATTTGGAGAGCAATTCGGCATATTCGCGCGTGCCCATCATTTTGGGCATGTGGGTGGCGTTGCCCACACCGACCGAAGCGTCGAAAGTGACGAGCGTTTGGCCGGCCTTACCGCTTTTGGTTTGGATGAGCACCACGCCGTTGGCACCGCGGCTACCGTAGATGGCCGTCGACGAGGCGTCTTTGAGCACTTGCATGCTGGCGATGTCCTCGGGGTTGATGCCGTCGAGACCGTTCTCGCGCACCACGCCGTCCACCACGTAGAGCGGTTCGTTGGTGTTGTGGATCGAGCCCGTACCGCGCACGCGAATCTTCACGCTACCGCCGGGAATACCACTGTTGACCACCTGCACACCGCTCACACGGCCTTGGAGGGCGTCGCTCACGCGGGTGATGGGTTGGTCTTTGAAGGCTTTTGAGTCCATCACGGCCACCGATCCGGCCAAATCGGCCTTGCGCACCGTGCCGTAACCGATCACCACGGCCTCGTTGAGCGAGTTGTCGTTGGGCTTGAGGGTGAGATTCAGCTGTGTGCCGGTCACCGTCACCTCCTGACGCTCGTAGCCGATGTACGACACTTGGAGCACGGCGCCCGGTTTGGCCTGAAGGGTGAAACGACCCTTGGCGTCGGTGGTGGTGCCCTGCGTTGTGCCTTTCACGCGGAGGGTCACACCGGCCAAGACTTCGCCTTCGGTGTCCACTACCGTGCCCGTCACTTGTTGACGAGGTTGGGGCTTTTGCGTGCTCTGTGCGGGGGCATTGTTTTCATGGGGAGCCGTGGCGGCCTGAGCCGTGGCGGCAAAAAGGAGACCCAAAGAGAGGGGTAAGGCGCATTTGGCGAGGGATTGATACCAGAACGGACGGTGCGCTACCGGAAGTGGACTCTTTGTTTTCATGTTATTTTGTTTTGATGAACAAAGTAGAAGATGGTTGTGCCGCGAATGTAGTGTGTTTTATTGAAATAGACAAGTAGAGTTGTCAAAAAATAGGTGGTAGATAGTATTTTTCTAAGGTGTACTTGTCAGAACATGGTGTGTAGTGTTAATTCTAATGGTATAAAGTTGTTATTATTCGGGGCTTTTTGTCCGCATTCTCTGTGTTTTTCGCGACAAACTGATTCGTTTTTGGGTTTACTGCTGTGCGTTTGTTGATTTCTATTCGCGACTATTGCTGTCCGGTGAAATATGTACTTTTGCTCATGTGACTAGTGTTTATTTTGCAACAGGCAAAGTAACAAAAGAGGCTGAAATCCTGCAAGAGGGTTTCAGCCTTATTTTTTGCCGTGTAAAACTTTTACCGGATCTATATATATTGTAAGGGCTCGTAAACGTGTGATGAGTTGGCTTGGGAGTTAAGGGCTTCATCCCAAGGATTCTGCTAAAAAGGATCCGAGCCCACTAATGTCTACTAAAGTATCCCCTTTCGGGGTTATCCATTCGGGCGTCTGTGTTTCTCCTTAAAGTTCGCAGTTCCTTGGAGGAGGTGCACTCGTAGAACATAGTGTCTGAAGCAAAATAATTTCTGAAGGCTAAACTCAAAATCGTCGTCAACGCCGAACAATCAGAGAACATCTCCCTCATATTCTTCAACTATGAAGTTTTAAAATTCGACAGGTCGAGTGCAGTCAAAGATTCGCAACCATAGAACATGCTGCGCATATCCGTCACCTTTGCAGTGTCAAAGCTGGAGATGTCGAGCGCCGTCAAAGATTTGCAAAAACGGAACATCCCCTTCATATCCGTCACCTTTGCAGTGTTGAAGCTGGATAGGTCGAGCGCCGTCAAAGATTTGCAATCTGCGAACATGCTGCTCATATCTGTCACCTTTGCAGTGTTGAAGCTGGAGATGTCGAGCGCCGTCAAAGATTCGCAATCCAAGAACATCCTGCTCATATCTGTCACCTTTGCAGTGTTGAAGCTGGATAGGTCGAGTGCCGTCAAAGATTGGCAAAGGCAGAACATCCCGTTCATCTCCGTCACCTTTGCAGTGTCAAAGTTGGATAGGTCGAGTGCCGTCAACGATTTGCAATGAGAGAACATCTCGTTCATATCCGTCACCTTTGCAGTGTCAAAGTTGGATAGGTCGAGCGCCGTCAAAGAGCCGCACCTCTCGAACATCTCGTTCATATCCGTCACCTTTGCAGTGTTGAAGCTGGAGATGTCGAGCGCCGTCAAAGATTGGCAACCTTCGAACATGCCGCTCATATCCGTCACCTTTGCAGTATCAAAGTTGGATAGGTCGAGTGCCGTCAAAGATTGGCAACCTTCGAACATGTAGCTTATATCCGTCACCTTTGCAGTGTTGAAGCTGGAGATGTCGAGCGTCGTCAAAGATTGGCAATGATAGAACATTCCCTTCATATCCGTCGCCTTTGCAGTGTTGAAGCTGGATAGGTCGAGCGCCGTCAAAGATTGGCAACTACAGAACATCCTGCCCATACCCGTCACCTTTGCAGTGTCAAAGTAGGAGAGGTTGAGCGCCGTCAAAGATTCGCAACCATAGAACATTCCGTTCATATCCGTCACCATTGAAGTGTTGAAGCTGGAGAGGTCGAGTGCAGTCAAAGATCTGCAACCCCAGAACATCTCCCCCATATTCTCCACCTTTGCAGTGTCAAAGCTGGAGAGGTCGAGAGTTCTCAAAGATCTGCAACCCTCGAACATCCCCTTCATATCCGTCACCTGCGAGGTGTTGAGGTATTCAAAACCTTCGATACTTTTAAGCGATCGGAGACCTGTAAACCATCCTGCCGTGGTGGTGGGGCGAAAATCACGGAACGAAGCATCAAAGACTGCAGTGAGAACGTTGGTACTGCGATATCCCCGATTAGTGTAATCGTCCTTTGTCCCCCTTATTCCCCACTTTGTGCCGTCGCGATCGGCACGGAGGGTGTCGTAATAGAAGGTGAGAGTCTTTTGGTCTTCACTGAGGTGTACGTAGGCTTCGGGAGTAGTGGTCATAAGGAAAAGGGGATGTATAGGTGGTGAAATGTCGGGAAAATGTGTTTTTATCCTTCTCTTTTGAGGGGATTAATGTGCAAATATAGATAATTATTGCTGTCCTGTAAAAGTTTTACACGGCAAAAAAATAGGCTGAAACGCTCTTGCAGGATTTCTACTTGCCAGAATGTAATGTGTATTGTTTATTCTTATGGTGTGAAGTTGTTATTATGCTGTTTATTGCTGTCCGGTAAACTTCAAAACGGCAGAAAAATCCACCCCGAAGCCCTTTAGCATGGGACTTCGGGCTTTCTTTTTCAAAAAAAGCAAGCCCCCCGAAAATTAAATCATGATGGTCGGATTCGCCGCATAGGGGCAGGACAAGCGCCGAATGGGCTTGTCCAAAGCGAGTTGTCAAAGAAGGCGAGTGCCCCTTTCTTGTGTAAGAAAAAATAGGCCTTAGCTCCTCCTTCTTTCCGTACCAACCCCAAGGGGCGTTTCGCAGTCGTGCAAATGTCTCCAGATGGGGAAGGACAGCGTCTTCGGAGGCTATTCGGATAGGGTAGGGATAAGGCAAAATCTCGATGGTTCAGTAAGTCAAAGAGCGTTTGCGCCGGAGGGTCGGGGCAGTACCTCGACTTTGCGCTATATGGACGCCACAGTGCGGCGGGATGAAGGGAAAGTTGTGTTTTATCAAGCGCAAAAGTAAGAATTTAGTTTCGAATGATCGAATCTTTCTCGGGAAAAATATTTCTTTTTTTTGAGCATAGGGAGAGGCCGAACGAAAACTTGTGGACTTTCTTGCGAAACTTCCCTTCTTTTCTCTTCTTCCTCCCCATTTTTTGGGGAAACGACACACGCTCCTTCCCCACCCCTGCCATTCGCCGTTTCTTCCTCCGCAGCTTCGTACGCGCGGACGGACACGCCCCTGCGCATCGCGCACTCAGCGAGTTCGCAATTCCTGCCTTCACCCTTCACCTTCACCCGCAATCCGTTGATACAGTGTGTTTTGCGTGTGAAGGAATGTGCCCTTTTTTGCCTTCACCGGTGAAGGAAAGAGGGGTGAAGCCTTCACCTGCAAGTCGTTGATGCATAGTTTTTTACGGCCTTGTGGTGAAGAGGTGAAGGCAAAAAACGAAAAACGCCGGACGCGCGCGTAACGCGCGCGCGTTGGGAGGTGAAGTGGGGGCTGAGGGGGCTGAGGTGGGAGGCGGGGGAATCCATGATCGAGAGGGCAGACCGAACTCAGGTGAAAGAGGTCTTTCGGTAGCTGCCGCATCGCTCCAAATGTCGGATGAACCAAAAAACTCCCGACGAATCGCGGGGACTCGTCGGGAGTGTGGGGAGAGTGCGGCAGGGTGCCGTGCAGGGTCGGGAACTTAGTCCTGACGATTGGCACGCTTGCGCGCGTTGTGGTCGAGAATGATTTTGCGCATGCGCATGGATTTGGGCGTTACTTCCACGTATTCGTCTTCGCGAATGTATTCCAACGCTTCTTCCAGTGAGAAAACGGTGGGCGGAATGATACGCGCTTTGTCGTCGGCGCCCGATGCGCGCATGTTGGTGAGCTGTTTGGCCTTGGTGACGTTGATCACGAGGTCGTTTTCGTGGATGTGTTCGCCCACAATCTGGCCGGCATAGACTTCGTCTTGCGGAGAGATGAAGAACTTGCCGCGGTCTTGGAGGTGATCGATGGCGTAGGCAAAGGCCGTGCCGCCTTCGAGGGCGATCATCGAGCCGTTGCTGCGACGCGAAATGTCGCCCTTATAGGGTTGATATTCCTTGAAACGGTGCGCCATGATGGCTTCGCCTTGCGAGGCGGTGAGCACATTGGTGCGCAAACCGATGATGCCGCGCGAGGGGATGTTGAATTCGATGTCGACGCGCTCGCCCATGTTGTGCATTGAGGTCATTTCGCCCTTGCGGCGCGTAACCATGTCGATCATCTTCGAAGCAAATTCCTCGGGCACGTTGATCATCAGCTCTTCGATGGGCTCTTCGCGCACACCGTCCACTTCGCGGAAGATGACTTGGGGCTGTCCCACTTGGATCTCGTAGCCTTCGCGACGCATGGTCTCGACGAGCACCGAAAGGTGGAGCACACCGCGGCCGCTCACGATCCATTTGTCGGTGTCGGTGCCTTGTTCCACACGCAGGGCGAGGTCTTTCTGCAATTCTTTCTCGAGGCGCTCGTTGATGTGGCGCGAAGTGCAGAATTTTCCCTCTTTGCCGAAGAAAGGCGAGTCGTTGATGGCAAAAAGCATGGACATGGTCGGCTCGTCGATGGCGATGGTGGGCAGGGGTTCGGGGTTTTCGAAGTCGCAGATGGTGTCGCCGATTTCGAAGTTCTCGAGTCCGATCACGGCACAGATGTCGCCGCTGTCGACGGAGGCCACTTTGGCGCGACCCATGCCTTCGAAGGTTTGCACTTCCTTGATTTTCGTCTTTTCGAAGGTACCATCGCGGTGGGCGATGGTGATGTTCATGCCTTCGCGCACAGTGCCGCGGTGCACACGGCCGATGGCGATGCGACCGGTGTAGTTCGAATAGTCGAGCGAGGTGATGAGCAGCTGGGGAGTGCCCTCGAGACGCGTGGGAGCGGGGATGTATTCGAGGATTTTGTCCAGCAGGTAATGAATGTCTTCGGTGGGATGATTGTAATCCTCGCCCATCCAGTTGTTTTTGGCCGAGCCGTAGACGACGGGGAAGCCGAGTTGCTCTTCGGTGGCGCCGAGTTCGAACATGAGATCGAACACCATTTCATAGACTTCCTCGGGGCGGCAGTTGGGCTTGTCGACTTTGTTGACGACAACGATGGGTTTGAGCCCGATTTGGAGGGCTTTTTGCAAGACAAAGCGTGTTTGGGGCATGGGGCCTTCGAAGGCGTCGACGAGCAGCAGGCAGCCGTCGGCCATGTTGAGCACGCGTTCCACTTCACCGCCGAAGTCCGAGTGCCCCGGGGTGTCGATGATGTTGATCTTGGTGTCTCGATAATTGATCGAAACGTTTTTAGAAAGTATGGTGATGCCACGCTCGCGTTCGAGATCGTTGTTGTCGAGCATGAGTTCGCCGGTTTGTTGATTGGAACGGAAGAGGTTTCCCGCCAACAACATTTTGTCCACGAGCGTGGTTTTACCGTGGTCTACGTGGGCGATGATGGCGATGTTGCGAATGTCTTGCATTTAGGGGAGTGTTGAATTCAATTAAGCACACAAAAGTAGGGACATTTTGCAGCCGAGACAAGAAAAAGCCCGCCGTTTCGCGCGGCGGGCGGGGATTTGTGCGGAAAAAACAAGGTGAACACGACAATTTCAGCCTTGCAGAAACCGACGACTCAATGTGCGAACGGTGTACCAGACCGACAAACAGCCGACGCCGAGCGAAGTGGCGAAGATGATGAGCGTGTCGGTGAGGTGAAGGCTCACAGGATAGGTGGGGGTGATGAAATTGCTGCCGTCGCCCATGCGGATGAGGCCAAATTCTTGTTGGAGCAGGACGAGTGTGACGCCGATGGCGAGGCCGGAGAGCGTGCCGATGAGGGCGATGAAACTGCCCTCGGTGACAAAAATGGAACGCACGCGCGATACGGACATGCCGAGGTGGCGAAGCGTGCGCACGTCGTCGCGTTTTTCGAGAATCACCATCGAAAGTGACGAAACGACGTTGAAGCAGGCGAGGAGAACAATGAACGTGAGGAAGAGATAGGCGAAGAACTTTTCGAACTTCATCACGTTGAACACGTCGGCTTGCTGCTCCATGCGGTCGAGCACCTGATATTTCGCACCGACGGTGCGGCGAAGTTCGTCTTTCACGCGTTCGATGTCGCTTCCGGGGCGCAGTCTGAGCTCAAGGCGCGAGAGGCGGCCTTCTTTCTCGAAGAGGGTGCGCGCGAAGTCGAGGGAGGTGAGAATATAGGTGTCGTCGTACTTGCGTTGCCCCACGGCAAACGACAGACCGCCCGCGTGCAAATCGCCAATGGAGAACGATTCGATCGGATTGGCGAGGTTGATGCGTTCGCCGCCGCGAGGGGCGCAAATTTGGAGCTTGTCAAAATCGAGCGTTCCGATCTGTTGTGCCAGACCGTTGCCGAGTATGCCGTAATTCACGCCGGCCGATTGCAAAACATAGGGGTGTTGGTCGAGCCCGTGGAGGATGTGGCGCAGTTGCACCACGTCGGCGAAACTGCTGTCCACCCCTTTGACCGTGACGATGAGGGGATGCCCGCGAAAGAGGATGAGGGCGTTGTCGGTAAGCGTGGCCGAGGCGCGACTCACTGCGGGGTTGCGGCGCACAGCCGTGAGGAGTGGGTCGTCGGCCGAGGCGAATTTGCCCTTCGTCGGGACAACGACGAGCTCGGGATCGAAGGTGGTGTAGAGACTGCTCACCAAATCGCGAAAACCATTGAAGACGCTCATCACGCATATCATGGCGGCGGTAGCTACACCGATACCCATCACGGCAATGGCGGTGATGATGTTGATGGCGTTGTGGCTTTTCTTGGAAAAGAGGTAGCGCCGGGCGATGAAGGTGTTGAGCAACATGGCGAAATGGGGTCAGAGTTTGAGAAGACGGTCGATGTTTTCGGCGTAGTCGAGGGAGTCGTCGATGAAAAACTTCAGTTCCGGGATGATACGCAACTGGTGTCGTACGCGTTTGCCCAGTTCGAAACGCAGGGTGGCGGCGTTGGCGTTGATGTTGCGTACGATTTCTTCGCTGCGCTCCGAGGGAAATACGCTCAAGTAGGCGCGGCAGATGCTCATGTCGGGACTGATGTAGGTTTTGCTCACGCTGACGAGCACGCCGTGCATGGCTTTCGTTTGAAGGAGGAATATTTCGCTCAGCTCCTTCTGGAGGAGGCGGGCGATTTTCTGTTGGCGAGTTGTTTCCATTGTTGGGTTTTGTGAGGAAATCGCGGCCGGTGGTCGCGATTACGAGAGTTTGCGAATGAGAGTAAGGCCGTCGCGCAGCGGAAGGATGAGCGTTTCGACGCACTCGTCGGCGGCTACGCGGTCGTTGAAGGCGCGAATGCCCTGCGTCTGTGCATCTTCGCGGTCAGACTCGAGCACATGTCCGTCCCAAAGCGTGTTGTCGGCCAGCATACAGCCGCCGGGCGACAAGCGGGGGAGGAGAAACTCGTAATAGGCGAGGTAATCGCGCTTGTTGCCGTCGACAAAGGCCAGATCGATGCCGTGCGGCACTTGCTCCTCGGCTTGTAGGATGTCGCCGATCACCATTTTGATGTCTACTTGCTCGCGCCATGGACTGCCTTCCAGCCAAGGGCGTGTGAAATCTTCCTGTTCGTCGTTGATTTCGAAGGTGACAATGCGACTGCCCTCGGGCATGCCGGCGGCCATGGCCAGTGCAGAATAACCGGAATAAGTGCCGATTTCCACCACAGTCTGTGGGCGGAGCATGCGACAGAGGAGGGTTAGCAATTTTCCTTGTAGCGGACCGCTTGCCATGCGTGGACGAAGCAAGTGTGTGTGCGTGGCTCGATAGAGCCGGTGGAGATAGGGATGCTCCGGACTCATGTGTTCGAGCAGATAGTCGTCGAGATCGGTGGCAGACATCGGCTTCAGAGTTTGAGACGGTAGGCGTTGGTGTTGCGTTGTTCGTAGCCGAGCGAGCGATACAGCCCGTTGGCTTCGACACGGTGCGGTGCGGAAGTGAGAATCAGACTGCCGATGCCCAACTCCTTGGCACATTGGTGGACAAAGAGGAGCAAACGCTTGCCCAATCCGAGGCCGCGGTGGCGTGAGTCGACGACTACGTCTTCGATCCAGCCCTTTACGCCTGAAGGACAGCAGCCTACGCACAGAGTGCACATGCCTACGATCTCGCGGTTGGGCGTTCGCAGCGAGCGCACCGCATAAAGATGGACATTGGCGGAGGTGATGAGCGAAACATAGGCTTCGGCGCTGAGGCTCCGCGCCGTGAGTTGGCCGAGAAGTTCGTTCACTTGTTCGAATTCGTCGGGCGAAACGGTGGTCACCTCTTCGAGTTCGAACGGATCTTGGTCGCTTTCGACGACGATCGGACTGCGATTGCGTGCCAACAGCGTGCGATGCAGTTGCGCGAACGTATATCCCGGTTGCAACACGCTTTCTACGTCGGGAGCCACCTCGGCGAGCGGCCCCAACACGAACGCTCTCGTGAGCATGTGGGGATGCGGGATCGTCAAGCCGGGCACATTGATCTGCAGGTCGCCATATTGCAGAATGTCGATGTCGATGGTGCGGTCGAAGTGCACGCCGTTTTGGCTTTTCACCTCGCGTCCCAGCGATTTCTCGAGCATTTGCGTCTTGCGAATGATCTCTGTCGGGTGCATTCGCGTTTCAAAGATGGCAACGGCGTTGAGAAATTTGTGATCGGAGTCCATGTCCACCGGATCCGTCTCAATCAGCGTCGAAGCGCGCACCAGCGGACCGATGAGCGATGAGAGCAAATTGATGGCGCGATGGATGTTTGCCTCGCGATGTCCGAGATTTGAACCGAGACCGATGTAGAGATCCATGGTGATCGAGCGGCGTTTTAGTCTACAATGAGCATGACATCACCGAAGACGCCGAAGCGGTATTTCTCTTCGATGGCCACTTCGTAGGCGTGCATCACCTGTTCGTAGCCGCCGAAGGCTGCGGTGAGCATGAGCAAGGTGGAAAGTGGCATTTGGAAGTTGGAGAACATGGCGTCGGCCACGCTGAAATCGTGCGGGGGGAAGATGAATTTGCTCGTCCAGCCCTCATATTCCTTGATGCGACCCTCAGTGCTCACGCAAGTCTCCAGGGCGCGCTGCACGGTGGTGCCGACGGCGCAAATTTTGTGGCCGGCTTCTTTGGCGCGGTTCACGATTTCGCAGCATTCGGCGTTGACGTGCATCTCTTCGCTTGTCATTTTGTGCTTCGTCAGGTCTTCTACGTCCGTTTGGTTGAAGCCTCCGAGTCCGCAGTGGAGCGTGATGAAGGCCGACTCGATGCCTTTGATCTCCATGCGCTTGAGCATCGATTTGCTGAAGTGCATTCCGGCCGTGGGGGCGGTCACTGCGCCTTCGTGGCGCGCGAAGATGCACTGGAAACGCTCCAAGTCTTCGGGTTCGGCCGGGCGCTGAATCACTTCGCGCGGCAGGGGCGCTTCGCCCAACGCGTAGAGTGATTTCTTGAACTCCTCGTGTTCCCCATCATAGAGGAAGCGCAGCGTGCGGCCGCGGCTGGTGGTGTTGTCGATCACCTCGGCCACGATCGAATTGTCCTCGCCGAAATAGAGTTTGTTGCCGATGCGGATTTTGCGTGCCGGGTCTACGAGCACATCCCAGAAGCGTTGTTCGCGATTGAGCTCACGAAGCAGAAAGACTTCGATGCGCGCGCCCGTTTTCTCCTTGCTGCCGTAGAGGCGAGCGGGGAATACTTTGGTGTCGTTGAACACGAACACGTCTCGATCGTCGAAGTATTCGAGGAAATCTTTGAATTCGCGGTGTTCAATCTCTCCCGTTTTGCGGTGAAGCACGAGCATGCGACATTCGTCGCGGTGTTCGGCGGGATATTCGGCGATGAGTTCGGGGGGAAGTTTGAACTTGAATTGAGAAAGTTTCATGCGGCTGTATGGGTCTTGTTGCCCGCAACGGGTGAGCCTTTGCGGTGAAAGGCGAGCGGGGCATCGGGGATTTTATTGAGGTAATTCGGTTTCGATCGTTTGCTGCGCGAGCCATTGTTCGAAATCGTCGAGACGATGACAATCTTCCACGCGCACATCGCCCACTTGCGTGCGGCGGAGCGCGGTGAGGTGCGCGCCGCTGCCGAGGGCGAGGCCGATGTCGCGCGCCAAAGCGCGGATGTAGGTGCCTTTCGAGCAAACGATGCGAAGGGTGATGGTGGGTGCCTCGCCGATGAGCGAGGCATCGAGCAGTTCGATCTCATCAATGCGCAGCAACTTGGCTTTCAGCGGCACTTCTTCGCCTTTGCGCGCCATTTCGTAGGCGCGGCGCCCGCCGACTTTGCAGGCCGAGAAGGCAGGAGGTACCTGCATGATGTCGCCGATAAACTGCTTTAGCGTCGTTTCTACGAGCGCGCGGTCGATATGACTCGTGGGATAGGTGGCATCGATGGGATGTTCGAGGTCGAAACTCGGTGTTGTAGCACCGAGGCGGAGGGTGGCCACGTATTCTTTCACGCCGGCTTGCAGTGTGTCGATCTTTTTCGTGGCGCGGCCTGTACAAACGATCATTACCCCGCTGGCGAGCGGATCAAGTGTGCCTGCATGGCCGACTTTGAGTTTCGTTCCGCCCATGGCTTGCGTCAATAACCACCGCACTTTGGCCACCAGTTGAAACGAAGTGAGGCCAAGCGGTTTGTCAAAGGCAAGGATTTGTCCGGACAGGAAATTCATGAGGCAGAAGTTGGGGAGTTTTGCGCGAAAGTGGTGGACTTTTCAGTGAAAACCGTGGACTTTTTCGCGCCGGTTGTGGAGTTTGCCGCCGTTTGCGTCGCAGCCTGCTCGTGTTCGTGTTCGGTTTTGAGCGAAACGCCGCAGAAGGGGAGCAAAAGGATGAGCAGCCCGACGGCAATGCGGTACCATCCGAAGGCACGGAAGCCGTAGCGCGTGATATAGTGGATGAAGTATTTCACCGCCACGAGGCCTACGACGAAGGCAACGACGTTGCCCAAAAGCAAGACGGTGAGGTTGTTGCCCGCAGTGAGCACTTCGGCGCCGCCGTCCTTGACCAAATCGTAGATCTCCTTGAGCGTGGCGCCGAACATGGTGGGCACGGCCAGGAAGAAGGAGAATTCGGCGGCGTGCTTGCGGCTGAGGCGCTGCTGCATGCCGCCGACGATGGTGGCCATGGAGCGAGAGGTGCCGGGAAGCAGCGCGGCGATGCACTGATAGAGTCCGATGACGAAGGCGCGGCGGTAGGTGAGGGGCGTTTCGTCTGAGGTGTGGTTGAAAAGGCGGTCGCAAAAGAGCATGAACACACCGCCCACGACGAGCATCACGGCCACCATTTGCACGCTTTCGAGGTTTTGGTCGATGATCTTCTTGAGGGTCACGCCGACCACCACGGCGGGCAGTACACCGACCACGAGTTTCAGGTAGAAAGGCCAAATGCGGCTCCACCAGCTGCCACCTTCACGATCGGTGGGCGGGTTGAAAAATCGACGCCAATAGAGCGCCACGACAGAAAGGATGGCGCCGAACTGGATGATGACCGTGAAAGCCTTGACAAAGTCGGTCATTTCGACGCCAAGCAGGCCTTCGGCAATCATCATGTGCCCGGTTGAACTGACAGGAAGGAACTCTGTGAGGCCTTCTACGATGGCAATGATGAGGGCTTGGAGGGTGGTCATTCGGCAGTTGTGGATTGTGATTTCAAGGCTTCGGGTTGGTCATCGCTTGTTGGGTCGAAAGCGGTGCTGTTGTCCTTCTTCGGACGATAGAGGATGGCCACAATCACGAATAGATAGCCCACGAAGCAGACCATCGGCGCCACTACTGTGCGACGCGTGTTGAAGATTTCGGGGTTGAACTCCGTGTCGGTGCTGCCGGAACCGCTCATCAGAATGAAACCGATGAAGATGGTGACGAGTGCAATGCCGAGAAGCAGGAAATTGATGCGCGTAAAGGCAAAAAGCGATTTGTGTTGCATGACAAAAGCGAGTGTGTGAATGAGGAAATCAATAGAAAAGGGCATCGTCGCGGCGCATGCCGATGTGACGATTGACCGAGAAATAGGCGCTGATCACGGTGAGGCTGATGCCCACTGCGGGCACGCCGATGAGGGTGAGCACCATTACGGTCGGGGTGACGAGCATCGAAACGTCTTCGTCCCAACTGCGCAGTCCGAGCATGGCGCCCCAGAGGGCAAGGTCGGCCATGATCGACGAGATGAGGCCGATGTAGAAGGCTTGCGTCAAGAAGGGGCGGCGGATTAAACTCCATTTTGCGCCGACGAGCTTCATCGTTTGGATGGCATCTCGGCGTTTGGCCACGCTCATGCGCAGGGTATTATTGATCAAGGCGAGGCTGACGAAGCCAAGCAGGATGGCTACGATGAGCAGAATGATGCTTACTTTGCGAATGTTGCGATTGACGTCTTTCATCAAGTCGCCGGGGTAGATCACATCGCTCACTCGCGCGTCTTTGTTGAGGAGAGGCATGTAGCGCTGCAGCGAATCGGTGTCGGCATAGTTGGCTTTCAGGTGCACCTCGAACGATGCGGGGATGGGGCTGCTGCCTAAGAAGTCATTGTCCAGACCTGAGGCTTCAACTTGCTGGCGTGTGGCTTCTTCCTTCGAGGTGTAGACCACTTGGCGCGTATAGGGTTGGCTTTTCAAGAGCGTTTGCAACTGATAGGCCTGCTGTTGGTCGATGCTGTCGTTGAGGAGCACTTCGACGGTGAAGTTTTCGCGCAGCGAGCGGCTGAGGTTGTCGGCCAGGGCGGCAAAAAAGAGCACGGTGCCCACAAGGATGAGCACCATCGTCGTACTGATGCAAGCAGTGACGGAGTCTAAGCGACCGCCGCGGGGCGATTTTTTCTTTCTCATGAGGCGATTTGGCGATTGAGATGACCCTATTGCCTAAGAAGAGGGCATAATCAGGGTAAATTGCTGCAAATATACGGATGAAGATTGTATTTTGTAGCGCTTTGCTGTTTTTTTAACGGATTTCCTCGCGGCGCAGGGGGTAATTGCCACGTTGTTGTTCGAAATCCTCGGGTGCGGCGCGCAGTCGCTCGGTGTCGGTGAGCGGATTGTAGAGGCGAAGTTGCGCAAGGGCGCGTTCGGGCAGCCGATGGGTGAGCGTTGTGGGCAGCTCACCGTAGACAAAGCCGGCGGGCAAGGCGGGTGCGGGGATGTCGAAGTGGGCATCGAGCCCAAAGTGGCGGGCGACGGCTTCAAGGCTCATGCGTGTGCCGTTGGCTTTGCCGTCGGCGCTGTAACCGGCCACGTGCGGTGTGGCAATCAGCGCAGCGCGCAGCAGCGAGGTGGAGATGTGCGGCTCGTTTTCCCACGTGTCGATCACCGCGGCACGGATTTTTCCTTCCGAGAGCGCCCATTCCACGGCCGCGGTGTCGGCACATTCGCCGCGTGCGGCGTTGATGAAGACGCGACAGCGCTGCAGACTTTCGAAAAAGGCGCGGTCGGCCAAGTGGAACGTGGCGTGTTCGCCCTCAAAGGTGAGCGGCGTGTGCAAACTGATGACGTCGGCTTCGCGCGCCAAGTCTGCCAATGTGTGAGGTTCGCCCTTCGGCGGATCGCAACGCAACACGCGGCAGCCCTCGGCGGCCAAGATTTCGGCAACAGCTGTCCCGACGTGTCCGACACCTACGATGCCGACGGTCAAACCCCTGAGCGTGGCGCAGAACGGTGCGTTCGTCGGATCGAAAGCTTTTGAGCACGCAACATTATGTGCCGTAGAATGGGGTAAGCTGCCCAAGTTTTTATCGGTCGTGGGGCGGTTCGCGCCAAAACTACTTTTCTCTGCGCCAAGAGTACCCATGTTTTCGGCAAGGGTACCCCCGTTTGTGGCAAGAGTCCCCCCGGTTGTGCAGGAACTACTCTCCCCTTCGCCAAAACACCCCTCGGCGGCGGCAATCCACAGGCTGTTGCGCACATATTGCGCCACGCTGCGCGCATTACAGCCCGGACAGTTGTGCCAAGCAATGCCCTTTTCGGCAAGATAAGCCTTGTCGATGTGGTCATGTCCGATGGTGGCGGTGACAACCAATTGCACTTTGCTGCCTTCGAGCAGGGCGCGGTTCACTTGGGTGCGGGTTCGCGTGATGAGCACGTCGGCTTCGCGCACATCGTCGGCCGTTATGGCGGCACCGGGGAGGAAAACGCACTCGCCGAGGCGCGCTACGGCTTCGCGGATGAAGGGAATTTTGTCGTCGATGACGAGTCGGAGCATATTCTTGGAGTGTGGGGTTGAAAAATGGTGAGGTGGATCGAGAAATCGCACGGCCGAAAAGACAGTGCGCGCGAAAACACCGGCGTGGGCGAGCCATTGTTTTCGCGCGCTGTCGAGTTGTGGCGGTTATTCTCCGCGTTTGCGCAAGCGTTCGAGGTTGCGTTGGCGCATATTGATCACGCTTTTCGAATCTTTCTGCTTGATGAGTTTTTCCGGCTTCTGTTTGTCGAGCGGAAGTGCCGTCAAATCCCAATCTTCGTTGAGATCCCAGTTGGCTTTCACCTCAAGGAGTTTCGGAGAGTAGAACACTGCTTCCGGTTCGGTGTGCGTTGTCCAGTCGCCGGTGGTCCATTTGCCGTCGCGGTTGCGGTCTAAATAGCAACGCAAGTAGTAATTGCCCGGACGCACGTAGTAAAATTCGGCGCGGCCGTCGCGAATGTTCACTTGGTGCTCCACATTGCCGGAGGTGTTGAGGAGTTGCACCACAGCGGTGGTGTCGGCGTGGCGAAGACTGACGAAAAGGGTGCCGAAGTCTTCGAGTTTCGCGATTTCGTAGTTACGTTCCGTGCGCCGGTTCGTCATGCCGTAGATGGAACGTACGGCCGCCGAGTCGATTACAAACTTGTAGCGTTGCGAAGGTCGCCACTCTGCGCGCAACACGGCGGCCAGCGGATTGCCCGGCACGCTGTCGAGGGCAAAAGGCGCGTCGTGCCACAGCGTATCGACCCGCAGTTGAAGATGAATCCCGTCGGCGCGCAGTTGCGCCAACGGTTGTGGGAAAGTAAGCGTCACGTTGCGGTCGGGAGTGAGCGGACTGCTCGGCGAAGTCTTGATCTCGAGAAACTCTTCTTTGGGCTTTTCGTCGCTGAAGTCCCCGCGTTTGTGGCGGCGTTCGCGCTGTTTCTCCCACTTGGCCAGTTCTTTCTGTTTCGCTGCGAGGCGTTTGGCGAAAGTCGTCTTGGGCACGAGCTCGAGGGTGTCGGTTTTGGCATGCGCCACCTTGAGTGAGTCGTCCCAATCATCGTAGGTGCAAGCTAAACGCAACGTGTCGAGATGCAAAAGCGTGGTGTCCGTCAGCCAATAGGTGAGCGTGTCGTTGCCGCGGTTGGCCACGGTGAACAGACTGCGGTCGGCATTGAAGTTCAAGCCGCGCAGTTTCGGCCGACGGGGCGAAGGGCCGGTGAAATAGAGCGTGAACCATTCGGGCACGTCGCGGAGATACTTCAGAAAGTGGCGGGGGCGGTAGTCGACCTTGAAGGCGCGCACCACAATGTCGTCGGGCATGAAGCGCGTGTAGTGGATGGTGCGGATCGAGTCGTAGCGCGTGCTGTCGACCCACACCGTGTCGTAGCGCACCGCCGGGCTCGACGAAGCCGTGAGCGGCGAGTTGAGCCAACCGATGGCCTCGGTGGGTTGCGAATAGCGGAAATCTCCGTCGGCATCTTGCAGCGCGTAGATGCGATAGGTGCGTTGGGCGTTCACCCCCTTGATGGAAAAATAGCCGGAGGCGTCGGTGCGCGCCACGCGGTCGAAGGGTTTGCCCGTGAAGGCGGAGTCCGACGCATCGAAGTGCAGACCGACCAAAATGCCCTTCACCGGTTCGAGGTCTTCGGCGTTGAGAATGCGGCCGGACATCTGCATGGTGTCGGTTGTGGCGCCCGTGGAGAAGATATAAGTGTACTGCCCCATCGGATTGCCTTCGTTGTTGTCGGTGATGGCATCGGAGAAATCGACCGTGTAGGTCGTGTTGGGAATCATCGAGTCGAGGAGTTCGACCGTGATTTTGCGCCCCGCCACTTTGATTTCGGGCTGTTCGATTTGCGGCGGCGAGACAATGATTTTCTCAGACGGGTTGTCTACCTTGATGAGTTCGTTGAAAGTGAGGCTGAACTTCACTTTTTTGCCGCGTCCCACCTTTTCCGGCGCGCTCATGTGCACGATGTGCGGTGGGGTCTCGTCGTAGGGACCGCCGTCGGGGCCGCTGCCTTGGTTGGCGCAGCCCGTCCAAAAAGCCAAGAGGCCGAGGAGAACGGCGAGGAGGAGGGGAAGTTTTTTCAAAGCGGGGGAGTTTTTGGGGTGAAATCCCGAAGGGAGTGGTGCGGTATGAGGGAATTAGACGTTCATCGCCAAGATCTCTTCGATGAGATCGCGGTGGTTCGAAAGGCGCGGCACCTTGTGTTGTCCGCCGAGCTTGCCGCGGCTGCGCAACCAGTCGTCGAAAAGCGCGGGACGCGCCACGACGATTTCGAGTTCCTGGAGCGTGATGTCCTTATAGCGCTTGGCATCGTAGTCCGAGTTGATGGCGCGCAGCGCTTCGTCGAGCGAGTGGGCGAAAAGGTTGAGGTCGGCCGGCGCTTTCGTGAACTCGATGAGCCACTGGTGGCGGCATTTGCCCGCCGCGTCCATGAATACCGGTGCGGCGGTGTACTCGCGCACCTCGGCACCCGTGGCTTGGCAGGCCGCTTTCAGTCCTTGCTCGGCATTGTCCACCATGAGTTCTTCGCCGAAAGCGTTGATAAAACTCTTGGTGCGGCCGCTGATCACAAACTTGTGGGGGAAGGTCTGGGTGAAACGCACCGTGTCGCCGATTTGGTAGCGCCACAATCCGCACGAAGTGCTGATGACCAGCGCATAGTGGCGGCCGGCTTCGACCTCCCACAGCGGGAGAACGGTGGGATGTGCCGTGCCCACTTCTTCGAGGGGGATGAATTCGTAGAACACATCGTAGTCGAGCATAAGCGTCATGGCGCGATCGCCCGGATCGGTTTGGAGACCGAAGAAACCCTCTGAGGCATTGTAGGTTTCCATGTAGCTCATGCGCGCCGAAGGGATGAGGCGATGATACTGTTCGCGGTAGGGGGTGAAGGCGACTCCGCCGTGGAAGAACACTTCGAGGTTGGGCCACACCTCATCGATGGTCTTTGCGCCGCTGCGTTCGAGCACTTTCATCAGCACAGCCATCATCCACGAGGGCACGCCTGCGATGGAAGTCACGTTTTTGTCGAAGGTTTCTTCGGCGATGAGTTCGCGTTTGCGGTCGAAATCTTCGAGCAAGGCCGTCGTCTTCGAGGGCACGCGGAAGAGACGCACGAAGGGCGAAGCGTTTTCGTTGAGAATCGCGCTCAAATCACCCACGCGCGAGGAGGGAGAGTCGTAGTTGGGCTGGTGGCTGCCGCCGAGAATGAGCGAGCGGCCGGTGAACAGGCGGCTGTCGGGGCGGTTGCGCAGGTAGAGGGCCACGGAGTCGCGGCCGCCGGCGTAGTGGAGGTGCTGCAAACCGCGGTCGCTCACGGGAATGAACTTGCTCTTGTCGTTCGTCGTGCCCGACGATTTGGCATACCAACGCACGCGACCGGGCCAAAGGATGTCGCGTTCCCCGCGGCGCATGCGGTCGATGTCGCCTTTCAGCGCCTCGTAGTCGGTGAGGGGCACGTGGGCGGCAAAATCTTCGTAGCAGCGCAGCCGGTCATAGCCGTGGCGTTCGCCCCAAGCTGTGTGGGCGGCACTGCGCACCAGCCGAGCGAGGACGGTGCGTTGGAGTTGTTCGGCGTGATCGGCGTAACTGTCGATGGCGGCCACGCGACGGGCGAAGAAGGTGCGGACGAGCGGAGTGAGATTCATGGGAGAGGTTGCGTGAGGTAGTGGGCGAGGACGGTGAGGTCTTCGGGATAGGTGAGTTTGAGGTTGCGCTCTTCGCCGGGCACGAGGGCGATGTCGATTTCAGGACAGTAGCGGAACACTACGCTGCAGTCGTCGGTGGCGCGAAAGTTGGGGTCGGCCAGCGCACGGCGGTAGGCTTCGAAGAGCACCGGCGCGTGGAAACCTTGCGGGGTCTGCACTCGGCGCAGTAAAGCGCGGTCGGGAACTCTGCGCATTTGGCCGTCGGTGTTAACTTCGATGAGGGTATCGACAACGGGTAGCACAACATTGGCCACGGCGTGGCTGCGTAGCGCGGCGCACACGCGGCCGATGAGCGAACGGCTCACACCGGGGCGCACGGCATCGTGGATGAGAATGCGCACGGCGGGGGAATTATCGGTCGAAAGTTGTGGGCTATCTACAGAAAATTGTGAGTTGTCGGTGGAAAGTTCACTGTTTGCCGTAGCACTTTGTGGATTGTCTGCAGAAAGTTGTGGAGTTTCGGCAGAAAGTTCACTGTTTTCCGCGGAAAGTAGGGGACTTTTTTCCGTGGCTTGTGGACTTTTTCCCGAAGACAGGCCGACCGGGGCGCAAACCGCGCTGTTTGGCGGCGAAGTTGTGCTCTTTCCTTCTCTCTCCGCAGGATTTTTCAGCGTTCCGTCTTCGCGAAGAAAGGCGCGCAGGCCGTTGAGGGTGGAGTCTTGGCGCTCTTTGCCGCCGGCCACCACTTGCGTCACTTTCGGGTGGGGCTGTTGCCGCAACAGGTCGCGCACCTCGTCGAGATGCTTGGGGTGTACGACGATGCCGATCTCGTCGATCTCCTCACTTTGCTCAAAAGCCGCGATGCTGTGCTCAAGCACGGTGCGGCCGGCCACAAGCGTGAACTGCTTGGGGCGCGCACTACCGAAGCGGCTGCCGGTCCCGCCGGCGAGGATGAGGGCGATGGTGTGGGGCATGGGGAGGAAAGAGCGGTTTGTGGCGGCTGTGAGTGAAAACCTGTGGAGTTTTTCGGCCGAAAATCGAAGCATCCGGTGAACGCTGCGAAGGGACAGCGTACAACCGGGAAATGAGAATAAAAAAAAGAGGGAGAAACGGCGATTTATCCGAAGATGTGGCGATAAATCTTGTCGGTGGCACCGGCATGTTCGGCAATGTAGTTGCCGGCTTCGGCACCTGCTGAGGCGGCGTGCGCGGGGTGTGCGAGATAGTCGTCGAGCAGTTTGTCAAAGTCGGCGGCCGATGTGATTTCGCGGCAACCTCCGTTGGCCAACAGGGCTTGGGCTTCGGTGAACTTCTTGTTGTTCGGGCCGATGATGACGGGTACGCCGTAGACGGCGGCCTCGGGCACGTTGTGAATGCCCACACCGAAACCGCCACCCACGTAGGCGACACTGCCATAGCGGTAGATGGAGGAGAGCAGTCCGTAGGAATCGACGATGAGCACGTCGAAGTCGGCCACAGTCTCTTCGGTGGCTTCGGAATAGCGGACGCAGCGGCGCGTGATGCGGCTTTCGATTTCCTTCAAGTGACCGGCGCTCACCACGTGGGGCGCGATGACGAGACGGAGATCCTCGCGGCGGTTGACGTAGTCGAGGAGTATCTCTTCGTCGGGCGCCCATGTGCTGCCGGCGACGAGAACGGTGTGCCCTTGGGCGAAGCGTTCGACGAGAGGGAGGGGACGTGCGGCGCGACGGATGTCGATGACGCGGTCAAAACGGGTGTCGCCGGTGACGGTGACGTTGTCGGTCACGCCGATGCGCGCAAGGAGTTTGACGGAAAGGCGGTTTTGGACAAAAAAATGGGTGATGCGGCGCAGACAACGGGCATAACTGCGGCCGTACCACTGGAAAAAGATTTGTCCGGGGCGGAAAATGCTGCTGACGGAGTAGACGGGAATGCCTTTGCGGTGGAGTACGTCGATGTAGTTGCGCCAAAACTCGTATTTGATGAAGATGGCCATCTCGGGATGGGCGAGTTTGACGAAACGGCGCGCGGCGGTGGGGGTGTCGAAGGGGAGGTAGCAAACGAGGTCCGCACCTTTGTAGTCTTTGCGCACTTCATAGCCGGAGGGCGAGAAGAAGGTGAGGAGGATTTTGCGCTCGGGGTGTTCGCGGCGCAGGCGTTCGATGAGCGGACGTCCCTGTTCGAATTCGCCGAGTGAGGCGGCATGCACCCAGACGTAGCGGTCTTCGGGCGCGATGTGCTCGCGAAGCAGGCGGCGGGTGCGGCGTTGACCACGTCCCATGGCGCGCGCCTTGCGATGGCCGAAGGCCGCCACAAGGCGCACGAGGAAGGCGTAAATGTAAATGCCGAAGCTATACATAGAATTAAGAGAGTGTGTCGATGGCAAACTGGATGCGGCGGAGGGTTTCTTCCTTGCCGAGGAAGGCGGAAAGCTCGTACATGTCGGGACCCTTGCCGGTTCCGACGAGGGCAACGCGCCATGCGTTCCAAGGTTTCGCACCTTCGGCTTCACACCAGGGATCGATGGCGGCTTTCTGGCTTTCGGCCGAGAAATCGTCGAGGGCGGAGAGGCGTTCGGCCACACCGCGCATCACAGCGGCGGAGTCTTCTTTCCAGTTCTTCTTGACAAACTTGTCTTCGCGGTCGAATGCGGTGGGCGCCACGAAGCAGAAATCGCACAAAGGCCAGAGGTCGGAAACGAAACTTACGTTGCGCTTCTTGGTTTGTCCGCTTTGGGCGTCGACGTATTCCACGTTTTTCGTTTTCAACATGTCAATCACGGCGGCGGCGCGCTCGGGTGTGGTCGTGATGTTGTGTTGGGCGAGCACTTCGACGAGGGCGGGCGCCAATTCGATGGCTGGTGTGGTGAGAAGGTACTCGCGGTTGAACCACCAACCCTTGACATAGTCGAACTTTGCGCCGGCTTTCGAGCACTTGGTGAGGTCGAACTTGGCAATCAGCTCATCCATGCTCATGATTTCCTGATCGTCACCGGGATTCCAGCCGAGGAGGGCGAGGAAGTTGACCACGGCCTGCGGGAGATAGCCGCTTTCGCGATAACCGCTGCTGACTGTGCCGTCGGGGGCGTGCCATTCGAGGGGGAAAACGGGGAATCCGAGCTTGTCGCCGTCGCGTTTCGAGAGTTTGCCGTTGCCGGTGGGCTTGAGCAGGAGGGGAAGGTGGGCGAAACGCGGCATGGTGTCGGTCCAACCGAAGGCGCGATAGAGCAAAACGTGGAGGGGTGCGGAGGGCAACCACTCTTCGCCGCGGATCACGTGGGTGATTTCCATGAGATGGTCGTCGACAATGTTGGCTAAGTGGTAAGTGGGCAGTTGATCTGCGCTCTTGTAGAGCACTTTGTCGTCGAGAATCGAGGAATTGATGACCACATCGCCGCGAATGAGGTCGTCGACGTGCACATCTTCGCCGGGTTCGATCTTGAAACGTACCACATATTGATCGCCGCGTGCAATGCGCGCTTCCACTTCTTCGGCGGAAAGGGTGAGCGAGTTCTCCATTTGTCCGCGCGTGGAGGCATCATATTGGAAATTGGCGATGCTTTCGCGGGCGGCGTTCAGGGCTTCGGGCGTGTCGAAGGCGATGTAGGCTTTGCCTTCTGCGAGGAGTTGATCGACATAGTGCTTATAAATGTCGCGACGTTCGCTTTGACGATACGGACCTTTGTCGCCGCCGAAGCTAACGCCCTCGTCAAATTGAATGCCGAGCCACTTAAATGACTCAATGATGTAGTCTTCTGCGCCGGGGACGAAGCGTGTGGAGTCAGTGTCCTCAATGCGGAAGATCAGTTTGCCGCCGTGTTGGCGCGCGAAGAGATAATTATAGAGTGCCGTGCGGACTCCGCCGATATGCAGGGGGCCTGTTGGACTGGGGGCGAAGCGAACGCGTACGTTTTGTTCGGACATTGTCGTTGAGAATTGGCTGTTTTTGAAATCTTGCAATATGCAAAATTACGGCTTTTGTGGAAGAGTTACAAGCCGTGTGGGCGTTTTTTGCCTTTTGTGCGGGGCTTTGCGATGAGGATGGGGAGTGGGGCGCGAATTACTTGCGTTTTTTCGCGCCGCCTTTCTTCTTTGCGCCACCCTTTTTGGCTTTTTTCGAGGAACCGGCCTTCTTGTTGGCTTTTTTGCGGCCGAAAGCTTCGGGACTCGGCGTGCCGGGATGCTTGCCGGCCTGTTTGGGCGAAGGACGCTGCCCCTTTTTGGGCACAGGCGGGATGTAACTGTCGTCCTCTACCAAGGAGAAGTCGAGTTGTCGGCGTTCGAGGTTGGCACGTTCCACACGGAAACGTACTTTGTCGCCCAAATTGTAAATCCGCTTCGTGCGGCGACCCACCAAACGGTAGTTGTCTTCGTCAAACTCGTAGTAATCGCTCGAAAGGTCGCGGAGCGGCACCATGCCTTCGCACTTGGTGAGGATATCTTCGACGTAAATGCCGAATTCTGTCACGCCGGAGATCACGCCGTCGAACTCTTGGCCGATGCGGTCGGCCATAAATTCCGCTTGCTTGTACTTTATCGACGCGCGCTCGGCCGTTGCCGCCACTTGTTCGCGCTCGGAGCAGTGTTCGCACAGCTCTTCGTACTTCTTTGCGCTCACCGATCGGCCGCCTTCTGCGTACTTGGCGAGCAAACGGTGTACCATCAAGTCAGGATAGCGGCGGATGGGCGAGGTGAAATGCGTGTAGTGGCGGAACATCAGTCCGTAGTGTCCGATGTTGTGTACCGAATAGCGCGCTTTCATCATGGCGCGCAGTGCCACGATCTCCACCACATTTTCCTCTTTCTTGCCCTTTACTTCGCCGAGCAGGTCGTTGAGGGCGTGCGAAATCTCGGTTTTCGTGCCTTCGGTGCGCACCTTGTAGCCGAATTTAGCCACGAAGCCGCGCAGTTTCTCGAGCTTTTCGGGATCAGGCACGTCGTGAATGCGATAAGGCAACACCTTGGGTTGCTTGCCTTTGGGGACAACCGCGATGTGTTCGGCCACAGAACGGTTGGCCAACAGCATGAATTCTTCCACCAACTTGTTGGCATCTTTCGCCACCTTGACGTAGGTGGAGATGGGATGTCCTTTATCGTCGATTTCGAAGCGTACTTCTGCGCGATCAAAGCCGATGGATCCGGCTTTGAAACGCCGAGCGCGGAGTTGTTTGGCGAGGCGATCGAGGAGCAAAATCTCGGCCGCCCATTCGCCCACCGGGTGGGCTGCCGAACCGTCCACCGCAGGATGATCGCCCGGCAGTGCGAGGTCGTCGGCCGAAGCCTGCCCGTTGCGCTCGATGATGTTTTGCGCTTCCTCGTAAGTGAAGCGGCGGTTGCTCTCGATGACGGTCTTTGCGATGTGGAATTTGAGGATTTCGGCTCGTTCGTTCATTTCGAAAATCGCGGAGTAAGCCAGTTTCTGTTCGTTCGGGCGGAGCGAGCAGATGAAGTTGCACAGTCGTTCCGGCAACATGGGGATGGTGCGGTCGACCAAGTAGACACTCGTCGCGCGGTCGAAGGCTTCGCGGTCGATGGCGCCGTCTTCCTTTACATAATGGCTCACGTCGGCGATGTGCACGCCCACTTCCCAGCGGTTTTCGCCGAGGGGACGAATCGAAAGGGCGTCGTCGAAGTCCTTCGCGTCGCGGGGGTCGATGGTAAAGGTGGGCACGTCGCGGAAATCTTCGCGGCGCGCAATTTCCTCGGCCGTGATGCCCGGATCGATTCGCTCGGCGGCGTGCTCAATGGCCTCGGGATAGTGGTAGGGGAGGCCATATTCGGCTAAGATGGCGTGCATCTCGGTGTCGTTTTCGCCCTCGGCGCCCAAAATGTCCACCACTTCGCCCACGGGGCTCTTGCTGTCTTCGGGCCAATCGGTGATTTTCACCACCGCTTTGTCGCCGGTTTTTCCGCCGTGCAGGGCATCGGCCGGTATAAAGATGTCTGTGGCCAGTCCGCGCTCGTTGACCAAGAACGCATAATTGCGCTCCACGTGGAGGCGGCCGACGAAGGTTTCGCGGGCGCGGCGAATGATTTCAGTCACTTCGGCCTCGCGGGTGTGTCCACGTCGGCGAGCCAGCATCGTCACCCGCACATGGTCGCCGTCGAGGGCGTGGTGTGCGTTGCGTTCGGTGACGAGAATGTCCTTGCCGCCGTCGTCGGGAACGAACACGTTGTGGCCGTTTCGCTTGCGGCGAAACACCCCTTCGATGATTTGCACGTCGCGTTCGGCATGGCGATAGTGGCCTGTGCCGTCGGTGGTGAGGAAATCGTCGGCAACGAGGTCGGCCAACGTGTCGAGTACGAGCATCTTGGCCGGGTGGTTCACCGCTCCCACAGCGCGGAAGAGCGATTTTACGTTATAGGTGGCGCCGGCGCTGTGCTCGAACACGACGAGCAGGCGATTGCGCACTTCTTTTTTGTTCAGGCGGGTGCCTGTAGTCTTTTTGGCCATGATGTTGGGGAGGTTAAAGTACTATTTTTTCTACTGCCCCCTCGGTGTGGGGCATGAACACGGCGGCGCTTTCGCCAAACTTTTCGGTGTCTTCGGTGGTGAGAAAGCGCAATGAACCGCCGCGCGTCAGTTTTTCGTCCATTTCGGGGTGGCGATGCAAATAATCGGCGAGCGAAGCCGCCACATAGTCGCCTTGTGCCACCACACGAACGTGCGGCGGAAGGAAACGCACGATCTTGTCCATCAGCAACGGATAGTGCGTGCAGGCCAGCACGAGGGTGTCGATCTGCGGATCGCGCGAAAGGATGTCTTTCAGCCGCTGTTCCACGAAGTAGTCGGCGCCCGGCGAGGCATATTCACCATACTCCACCAGCGGCACCCACATCGGGCAGGCTTGTCCCGTAACGACGATGTCGGGGTGGAACTTGGCGATTTCGAGTTCGTAGCTTTTCGAACGAATCGTGCCCTGTGTGCCGAGAATGCCCACGTGGCGCGTGCGCGTCAAGTCGCCCACGGCTTCGACGGTGGGGCGAATCACCCCCAGCACGCGGCGATCGGGCGCCATGTGCGGCAGATCCTGCTGCTGGATGGAGCGCAAGGCCTTGGCCGAGGCCGTGTTGCAGGCCAAGATGACGAGTTCGCAGCCGCGGGCGAAGAGTTCCGTCACGGCTTGCAGGGTGTAGCGATACACTACGTCGAAGGAGCGCGAACCGTAGGGCGCGCGGGCGTTGTCGCCGAGGTAAAGATAATCGTAGTCGGGCAAGCGTCGGCGAATTTGTCGCAAAATCGACAAGCCGCCGTAGCCCGAATCAAAAACACCGATCATGTATGGAGCGGAATTGAAACAAAGAAGTGATGCGCTCTCGCCGTCATTGCACGTTGAGCAAGCGCGCTTTCACGAAGGGAGTGATGTCTTCCGACTTTTCGGGGTTGAGATACGGGTGCGTTCCGGCCGAAGTGTCCACCACAAAGTCGTAGCCCCGTTCGGCACCGATGGCGCGAATCACCGCGTCCACCTGTTCGCCGACGCGCCCCATGAGTTCGGTTTCGGCCTTCTTGAGCAGATTTTCGGCTTCGCGGCGGAAAGCGAGACCGCGCTCCATGGACATTTGCAAATCGCCCTGACGTTTCAGCAAAATGGCTTCGGGCAAATTTTTCTGCACCTGCAGATATTCCGAATATTGGCGGCGGAAAGCCGTTTCGTTGTAGCGCGCCTCGGCTTCATATTTGCTGCGCAGCGAATCGAGGTGGGCGCGAACGCGTGCCGTTTCGGGGAGAATGGCGATGACGGCGGCGCGGTTTAGAAAACCGTAGCGAGCGGGACTTTGTGCCATGAGGCAAAACGGTGTGCTCAGCAGGAGAGCGAGCAAGCACAGGCGGAGGTTGCGTTTCATGCAGTGGTCTATTTGTATAGTGTATGCTTGCAAAGGTACTTTATTTTGCTAATGAAAGTCGAAATGCCGAACTAAAATTTGTTTGTCCCGCGCCGAATTTATACTTTTGCGTCGTTTGCGACTGATTATCGACCACTTTGCTCAACGAAGTCCCCTTCTCATGGCCGAAGAGTCGCCGATTTCGTTCGGCCACAGTCGAGAACTCACCACATTGTCTCATCAATTCTAAATTATCAATTCTACCTATGTCAGCTATCAATCAGCTTTTCGCTTTCGCAGCAGGGATTCTCATCTCCCTCGAACGCTATTTCTTCACCTATCTCCGCATTGCCATCTTCATTGTTATGGCGTGGATCGGCGGACTCAAGGTTTGTCAGTATGAAGCCGACGGTATTGCCGCATTTGTCAGCAACAGCCCCTTCATGAGCTTCCTCTACAATAATTCTTCTAAGACCACCGTCAACGCCAAAGGCCAAACCGTCAAGGAATATAAGGTGCACATGAACAAAGAGGGCGAGGTGAAGCCCGAAAACATCAAGTGGCACCAAGAAAACGGTACCTACGTCTTCGCCATCGGCTTGGGCTTGGCCATTTGCACCATCGGCACGCTCGTACTCCTCGGCATCTGGTGCCCCCGCCTGGGTATGCTCGGCGGACTGCTCACCTTCGGCATGTCCATCGTCACTCTTTCGTTCCTCATCACCACGCCTGAGTGTTGGGTGCCCAATTTGGCCGACGGTGCCACCTATCCCCACGAAGGCCTTCCCTACTTCACCGGCGCACACGGCTTCCCGCTTCTTTCCGGTGCCGGACGTCTGGTGATCAAAGACATTATTATGAGTGCAGGTGGACTCCTTGTGGCTGCCGAAGCCGCACGTCGCTTCATGGCACAGCGCGCTGCCTAAGCATGACACAGAAGTTGCACTGACTTCCGCAGATCATTCACTTTCAACACGCAATATATTATGGCACACATTGAAAAAGGACAAGTATTTGTCCCCGCCACTTCTGTAGAATACGCCGACGGCAGCGTCGTTTCGCGCGAAATTCTCCGCAACAACGCCGGCACGCTCACGCTTTTCGCCTTCGATGCCGGACAAGGTCTCTCGGAACACACCGCGCCCTTTGATGCTACGGTGACCATCCTCGACGGCGAAGCCGAAATCCTCCTCGGCGGCGTGCCTCACCGCGTGGCAGCGGGCGAAATGCTCATTATGCCCGCAGGAGTGCCCCACGCGCTCAACGCCAAGGTGCGTTTCAAGATGCTCCTCACCATGATTCGCGGTTGAGGCGCACGACTCTCATTTCCTACTCGCCTGTTGCCCGCTTGAAGGCGGCACGTGGGGCGGAAAATCCTTAAAAACTTTCGGCGATCGCACACGTTTGTTCGTGTGTGATCGCCGATTTTTTTTATGCCGATGCGGGGCTTCTCGTTCGGCTTGCACGGCTTTGGCGTGCCGCTTGTACCACTGCGGAGGACGATGCATCACTTCCGTCGAAAAAGTCCACTGCTTTTTGCCGATTCTTCCCTGTTTTTTGAAGAAAGTCCACAACTTTTTTTCGAAAGTCGTGGAGGTGGAGAGAAGGCAAGGCGGGGTGGGGGAGAAAAGTGGGGAAAAGTGAGGAGGAAAATGGGGGATTTTGAAGGCGAAACTGAGCTTCGGGGCGGCGACACAGCGCGAGGGAAGTGAGGAGTGGGGAATACGTGGCGGAAATAGCCTGCGGCAGGGTGAAAAGCACAAAAAGAACGCTTGTCAGTGCGCGAAATGCAAAACCGCGGTCGCAGATTTTATCATTTGGCGCATTTGTATTAACTTTGCCCACAATATAGTTATTCGAAGAAACTCCATGTCGGCTCTTTCCCTCCTCCGTTTGTCGTTCGGTCTTCGTCCGTTCGGTCGTCTCGTGCTGCTCGTTTTGTTGAGTTGTGCGGGGGTGCTCGGTGCGTGGGCGCAACAAGATCCGGCGTTTGTGCACTATTGGCGCATCGAACCGCAGTGGAACCCCGCGGCGGCCGGGCGTTCGCCGCAACTCACGGTGAGCGGTGCGGTGCAAACGCACGCCACGGGCTACTCGCAAGCGGGGAGCACGATGTGGGCCGGCGCAGACATGGCTTTCCGCTTCGGTGGGGCGGATCACGGAGTGGGCGCGATGTTCACGAACGATGCCATCGGCTTGTTTTCGCACAAGCGTTTCGCTCTGCAATATGCGCTGCATCGCAACTGGCTCGGCGGACGTTTTTCCCTCGGTGTGCAGGCCGATATGCTGCAAGAGGGCATCGACGGCGGAAAAGCCGATCTCAACGACGCGAACGACCCGGCCTTCCCGGCGGCACAACTCAACGGTTCACGCTTCGATCTCAGTGCCGGCGTGGCTTACCACCGTCCGCAGTTCGGCCTTTCGGCTTCTGTGTTGCATCTCACCGCTCCGACGGTGGAATGGGACGACACGCACCGCATGAAGGTGAAAAACCTGTTGAATTTCGCGGCGCATTACAATATTCGCCCCGACGAATCGTTATATTCCATAATCCCCTCGGCGATGCTGCGCAGCGATTTTGCCGACTGGCGCGTCGATTTGACCCTCCGCGGCGAATATGCCTACGAGAAACGGCGCTTGTTCGGTGGCATCAACTACGCACCCGGTCGCTCGGTGGCGCTGCTGTTCGGCGGTACGCTGCGCGGTTTGGACATTGCCTATAGCTACGAGGCCTTCACTTCCGGCTTGGGACTGGGCGCGGGACAGCACGAAATCTCGCTGATCTACCGCCTTCCCATCGATTTGGGCAAGAAGGGGCGCAACCTCCACCGAAGTGTGCGCTGGTTGTAGACCCGATGCCGCACGGCGATGTCCTATCTGCCCGACGAACGGGCGGCAAATGACCGATTTGCTTCGGTGAGCCGGCAGGCCTTTCCCACAATACACGACTCATTCTCCCCAACAAACCAATGAAATTTCACTGCAAGCCTCTACATGTTCTCCCCTCACTGACCCTGCTGCTGCTCTCTTTGGCATCATGCTTCGGCGGGGGCAACATGGCCATGCGCAACGGTGGCGAAGTGACGGGACAACGCTCGGCGGTGCCCCTCGAACCCACGCCCTACGGCATGATTGAAATCAAACGCGGCTATCTCAAAGTGGGACTGACCGAGAACGACAGCCTTTGGGGGCTGCCGCTTTCGCAACGTGACATCTCTGTGGATGGTTTCTGGATGGATCAATCCGAAGTGACCAACTCGATGTACCGACAATTTGTGGAGTGGGTGCGCGACAGTATCTTGCGCGAACGACTCGCCGACCCCTCTTACGGCGGCGATGAGACCTATAAAATAGAGGTCGACAAGTTTGGCGACCCCGTCAAGCCGCATCTCAACTGGAACAAGCCCCTGCCTTGGCGCAAACCCTCGGAAGATCAGGAACGCGCCCTCAACAGTGTGTATAAAACGCACCCCTACGACGGCACGCGTATGCTCGACGTGAAGCAAATGAACTTCCGCTACGAGACTTTCGACTACGAAAAGGCGGCACTCCGCAAATATCGTCTCGACCCCCGCGAACGTGTACTCAACACCGACGTGGAAGTCAACCCCGAAGAGGTGGTGATGATCTCGAAAGACACGGCCTACGTGAACGACAACGGCGAAATCGTGCGTGAAACCATCAACCGTCCGCTCTCGTCGCTCTACGATTTCATCAACACCTACATCGTTCCCGTCTATCCCGACACGACGGTGTGGGTGAACGACTTCCCGAACGCGAGCAACTCCATGTATATGAAGAACTACTTCTCGTCGCCGGCCTACAACGACTACCCGGTGGTGGGCGTGACGTGGGAGCAGGCACAGGCCTTCTGCGCATGGCGTACGGAATTCCTCTTGCGCGGCATGGGACCTGAGGCGCGTTATATTCAACGTTACCGCCTGCCCTCCGAAATCGAATGGGAATATGCGGCACGCGGCCGCGAAGGACACACTTTCCCGTGGGAAGGCGCGGCGTCGAAGAACGAAAAGGGCTGTTTCTACGCCAATTTTAAGCCCGATCGCGGCAATTACACCGAGGACGGCAACTTGATCACTTCGCGCGTGGGACAATATGGTGCCAACGACAACGGATTGTTCGACATGGCGGGCAATGTGGCCGAGTGGACCAACACGGTCTTCACGGAAGCCGGCGTGCAATCGATGGCCGATGTGAACCCCGAACTGCGATATGAGGCGGCGAAAGAAGATCCTTACTTCTTGAAACGCAAAAGCGTGCGCGGCGGTTCGTGGAAAGACCCACAATCTTATATACGTTCGGCGTGGCGCACTTGGGAATACCAAAATCAGCCGCGTTCGTTCATTGGTTTCCGTTGTGTGCGCACGAAAGCGGCCACCGTCAGCGGCAATCCCACCGATAAAAAGAAATAAATCTCACAATTCGCAACGATATGCCTCGTAAACTCAATATCGTGACGCGCCTGCAACACTGGATGGACAGTGTGCCGGGGCAAACTTTTCTGAACTATGCCTACTCGTGGGGCGCAGCCATCGTGATTCTCGGCGCGCTCTTCAAGTTGACGCACCTCAAAGGCGGTAACCTGATGCTCTTCTTGGGCATGGGCACGGAAGCGGTGGTATTTTTCCTCGCGGCTTTCGACCGTCCGTTCGATAAAAACGAGATCGGCAAAGAACTGCCGCACGATTTCGAGAGCGACGAGGAGATTGAGCGCGCCGAAGGCCTTACGCCCGAAGAACAACTCGCGGCGGCGGTGGAAACACCTGCCCTTGCTGAAGAAACAGCGGCCGCGGTGGCTCAAACAGTGCCCGTGCAGCAACCCACAATGGCGCCTGCAGCGGCCTATGTGGCGCAACCGGTGAGCGGAGTTGCCTTTGTGGCGCCGCAAGGTGGCGTGTCTGCACCCGAAGGAGCCGGTTCGCCAACGACGGCTGCGCCGTCTGCCGAGAATGTGGCCGAACCGGCACCGCAAACGCAGGCTTCGGCCGCGCCTTTCGTGGCGGCGCACTACGAAACGCCCGAGGGACAGCGTGCCATCGAGGAGGGCGCGCAGCGTTTGGCCGAGATCGTGCGTTTGGCCAACGACGAGTTGCTGCGCAGAACGCAGGCCGTCCTTTCGCCCGACATGGAGGCTGCGACGGAAGAATACATCGAAAAACTCCGCACCCTCAACGAAACGCTCGCCAAGGTGGACGAACAGAGCGCACGCCTCACCCGCGATTCGCAAGAGATGGAGAATCTCAACCGCACCCTCATCGGTATCAACAAAGTCTACGACTTGCACTTCGCTTCTATCTCGCGTCAGGTTACAACGATCGAGGAAATCAATGCGCAGACGCGCGATCTCGCAGCGAAGATCGAAGAGGTCAACCAAATCTACGCACGGATGGTGCAAACCCTCAATATTATGGGCAACCCCTATGCGGCGATGGGCGGCGTAAATGCACAACCTGCCGCTGCCCCCGCCCAACAATCGCCCGAAGCACCGACGCAACCCACTTCTGCATCCTGAACATTCGCCCATGGCCATTCAAAAAAGACCGGTTTCGCCGCGGCAAAAGATGATTAACCTCATGTACGTCGTGTTGATGGCAATGCTTGCTCTCAACGTTTCGACGGACGTGCTCAAAGGTTTCTCGCTGGTTGGCAACAGCCTCGACCGCACTATCACCACGACGGAACAGGAAAATAAAGATCTGCTCGCCGACTTCGAGGCGCAGTATCGCAAGAATCCCGTCAAGGTGCAGCCTTGGTGGGAAAAAGCGCAGGCTGTGCAGCGATCTGCCGACAGTCTTTGCCGCTACATCGACGAACTCAAATGGGCCATCGCCCGAGAAACCGATGGTGCAGACGGCAACCCGAAAGACATTCAGCACAAAGACGACCTCGAAGCTGCGGGAGTAGTGATGCTCAACCCCGCCACACTTCGCGGACGCCTCCTCTATCGTCGTGTCAATTATTTCCGAGATTTCGCCACTTCTTTTATTACCGATCGTCGACGTCGCGCCATTGTTGCCGCCAATCTCTCCACCGAGGTGCCGCAAGGTGAGGACAATATCGGAAAGAACTGGCAAGAATACATGTTCGAGTCCATGCCTTCCATCGCGGCCGTCACGATGCTTTCGAAATTGCAGAGCGACATTCGCAAAGCCGAAGGCGAAGTGCTGCACACCCTTGTGGCCAATATCGGCGTAAAGGACATCCGCGTCAACGAACTCAACGCCTATGTGCTGCCCGAAGCCACGACGCTCTTCCCCGGCGACGAGTTTCGCTCGAGAGTCTTCATGGCTGCGATCGATACCACGCAGCGTCCGGAAATATACATCAATGGTCGGCGCATAGGTGCCGACGGTCGCTACAACTTCCGCGTCGGCGCGCCGGGAAGCTACGATTTCCGCGGCTATATCACCATGCCCAACGCGGCCGGTGAGATGGTTCGCCGCGAATTTTCGCAACATTATACTGTAATCGCCCCGCCCACCGGTGCAACAGTGGCTGCGGATCTGATGAACGTGCTTTATGCCGGCTATGACAACCCCATTTCCGTCAGCGCATCGGGCATCTCTTCCGACAAAATCCACCTGAGCATGAGCGGAGGTACGCTCAATACGAAAGGCAACGGCAAGTATGTGGCGCGACCCGCCCATGTTGGGCAAGATGTCACCTTCACTGTCACAGGAGAAGTGGGCGGCAAGAGCCAAACCATGGGCGCTTTCTCGTTCAAAGTGCGAAAACTCCCCGATCCTGCCGCATTTATCACGATAGGCGGCGATCAATTCCGCGGAGGCCGCATCGGCAAGGGAAATATTGTCGGCGCCACGCGATTGGATGCCGCGATCGACGACGGACTCCTCAACATTCCGTTCACTGTCCGCTCCTTTGAATGCGTCTTCTTCGACCGTCTCGGCAATGTCCTCCCGCGTCCTTCGGCAGGTGCCTCGTTCACCGAAGCCCAGCGCGACCTCATTCGCCAACTCTCTCGCGGCAAACGTTTCTACATCAGCAATATCCACGCCGTTGGTCCCGACGGCATCGAGCGAACGCTCAACGGATCGCTCGAAGTGATCATCAATTAAAACGTACTCCCCACAATGCAGCTCAAAGCGCATCTCTCTCGTCTCCTTCTTCTCTTCGGTCTCGCCGTAGCCCTCCACTCTGCGGCGCAACCCCCCGCTCGCCTTCGTGAAACGGGCAATACCGAAACGCGCAACGCCGCGTCTGCCGGCAATGCGCCCCGTTCTGCCGCAACAGCCGGCAGCGGCAAAGTTTTGGGCAGCATCCGCGAGTTCCCCACCGCCTCGTCCATGCCGCAAGATGCCGCGTGGCGCCGCGACATCTACCGAGAAATCGATCTCACCCGCGATGCCAATGCGCCACTTTACTATCCCGTCACACCGGGAGCGGGGAGAGAAAATCTGTTTGTCCACCTCTTTCACCTCATTCTCCGCGGTAAAATTAAGGCCTACGAGTACACGCCCGACGCCATTGAGCATTTCGACGAAAAACATGTGGTGAAAGGCAAGAAAATCTTGGATGACAACCACATCTTCTACGAGACAAACGACGGAAAAATGCGCGTCAATGACGCCGATCTGCCCTCGGAAGACGTGAAACGCTACTATCTGAAAGAAAGCGTCTACTTCAATCAGCACACCGGCACCTTCAGTACGCAAGTAGAAGCCCTCTGTCCGCTGATGGTCAGCGGCGATTTTGGCGACGGCAGCAGTCAAACCACGCCCCTCTTCTGGGTGAAATACGAAGAAGCCGCCCCCTATCTCGCCAAACTCTCGCTCATGAGCAGCAATCTCAACAACGCCGCCGAAATTTCGGCCGACGATTTCTTCAATACCAACCGCTACGAAGGCCCGATCTACCAAACCAAGAACCTCCAAGACCGCACCCTTGCGCAAATTGCCCCCTCTGATTCGGCGCGCACGAAGGTGCGTGAGCAGATCGAAGCCGAGATTCGCACCTTCCAGCGCAATGTTTGGATGGGCGACAGCGTTCGTTCCAAAACCACCGCGGACACTTCGAAGGTAGAAAGCACAGACGGCGAGCAGCGCAAGGTCGCTTCGCGCAAGGTAGCGCCCGAAAAGCTCAAGAAGCAGAAAACTCCCAAACCCCAAACGTCATCACCCCGTTCGTCGGCCACACTTTCCGTGCGTCGACAGCGTCACTGATTCCTAAAATCCACTATTGCCGTTCTTGTTCGAGGCTTTTCTTCCCCGAGCATGACGGCATTTTTTTCGCACCATCATGAAAGTCATCAATTTCGCCGAGCACAACACCGTCATCAACAACTACATCGCCGAGCTGCGCGACGTGGATATTCAGAAGAACCGCGCCTGGTTTCGCCAAAATCTCCGCCGCATTGGTCACGCCATGGCCTACGAAGTGTCGAAAACCCTCACCTATAGCGAAAAGACCGTGGAAACGCCCCTTGCCCCCGCCCGCGTGAACACCACCGACGACCGCATTGTCATCGGCACCGTCCTCCGCGCCGGCTTAGCCCTCCACGAAGGTTTCCTCGACGTCTTCTCCGGTGCCGACAGTGCCTTTGTCAGCGCCTACCGTAAGGAAGGTCGCAAGGAAGACATCGAGATTTGCGTCGAATACATCGCCTCGCCCGATCTGAACGGCTGCACCTTCATGCTCGTCGACCCCATGTTGGCCACCGGCGGCTCCTTCAATTTGGCCTATCAAGCCTACCTCACCAAGGGAACGCCCGCCCATCTGCACATCTGCGCCGTCATCGGTTGTGAAGAAGGCGTGAAGCGCCTCGGCGAACTCTTCCCCTCCGACGATGTCACGCTGTGGATTGCCGCCATCGACCCCGTGCTCAACGAAAAAGCCTACATCGTCCCCGGTCTCGGCGACGCCGGCGACCTCTGCTACGGTGACAAACTCTCCGACTGATCGGCGAAAGGCAAGCGCCGTCCTCATTGGTTTGTCTAAAAACCGATTCCCCCTTACGAGAGGTGTGGCGCACAGCGTCACACCCTCTTCTATTTTTCTCTCTTTCGCTCATGCCCCAACTTCGTTTTCTCCCCGTTCTCTTCTGCGTACTGCCCCTTTTCGTTGCTTGTCTCAAGGACGAACCGGCCGGCATTGAGGCCGACATCGTGAGTGTTCACCTCGAACCGACCGCCGCCGCGCGCTTGCTCGGTGCAACCGCCGCCCCGGTGCGCCAAGTGTCCGCCAACGACACCGACCTTGTCTTCACCCTCGCGACTGATGCCGACACCGCGCTGCTGCGCACCCTCTCTCCGACCTTTACGCTCAGCAACGGCGCCACCCTTCGCTGTCTTGACGGCGACCGACCCGATTTTCGCCAACGCCGCCGCGTCGCTTACGAAGTGACCTCGCAAGATCGGCAGTGGAAGCGCCGCTACACGATGAGTTTCGTCCCCGCGGCCGATTTTCCCGAGTTCTTCGGTTTCGAGGAGCACGCCCTCAATTCGCCCGATCCGCACTATTTCACTTGGTTTGAAAAGAACGCCGACGGCACGACCCGCAACTTCTGGGCGAGCGGCAACCCCGGTTTCTTGTTGAGCCGCTACGATGCGAAGCCCGACGAGTACCCCACGAGCGTGGAAGCCAAGGGACGCACCGGAACGGCCTTGCGCCTCGTGACACAAAGCACCGGCGATCTCGGAGCCGCCTTCGGCAAGCCCATTGCCGCCGGCAATCTCTTCGTCGGCACCTTCGATCTCGCCAGCGCCCTCTTCAATCCGCTCGCCGCCACCCGTTTCGGTGTGCCGGTCAACCGCATTCCCACGCGCTTTGTGGGGTATTACAAATGGCAGCCCGGCGAAGTCTTCACCAACGCTCAACGGAAGGCCGTACAAGGCCCGGCTCCCGACGGAAAGGACGCGCCGCACATCTACGCCGTGGTCTATCGCAACGCAGACGCGGAAGGAAATGCCGTCACGCTCGACGGAAGTAACATTCTCTCCTCGCCGCTCGTCGTGGCTGTGGCTGTTCTCGATGATTTCACCGTCACCGGCGTTGCAGAAAACGCAACTTGGGTGCATTTCGATCTGCCTTTTGCGCAGCGTGCGCCCATCGACAACCGTTTGCTCGACCGTCACGGCTACAGCTTGGCGCTTGTCTTCACCTCCTCGCGCGATGGGGCCGAATTTGCCGGTGCCATCGGCTCGACGCTTCTCGTCGACGACTGCCGACTCACCTTCTAATTGGCGCTGCTTCGCGCTTTTCTCCTCTTTCATCTCGTATTGCTCATGCACGTTCTCTCTTCTCGTTTTGGCCTTTGCGTCCTCCGTCTGTTAGTGGTGGCGTTCGCTGCCTTTCTCCCCCTCCTCGGCGCTGCTCATCGCCCCGATGCTGAAAATACTGCCCGCTGGTCGGTGCGCCCCGGCGTAGGTTACACGATCGGCGCGTTCGTTCCCTCCCCGGTGCCCGCCGAATTGCGCGCCGTCGACCACTATGCGCCCGTGGGTGGCCTGCGCTTCGGCGCCGACGTGGTCTATCGCACCGGCGGTGTCGTCGATTGCTCGATCGGTGCCTACTTCACCGACCGCGGCATGGACACCGAGGTGCGTGTCAGCGGCTATCGCACCAAAGTGGTGCAGGGCAGTCAGCAACTTTCGGGCTATTTCTTCGGCCGTAACCACACGCGCGCTCGTTTGCGCGGCCTTTTCGTTCCCCTTGCCGTGCGCTATCCGATGGGACGCTGCACCCTCACGGGTGGTGCCTACCTCGAATGGTACAGCCTCACGCAGTTTTCGGGCACCGCCTCCGACGGTTATCTGCGCGTCGACCGCCCGACGGGCGACAAAGTGCTGATCGGCCCGACGAACGAGGGGAGTGCGTCCTACGACTTCGGCGACCAACTCAACGACAGTGGCCTCGGCTTGCACTTGGGTGGGGAGTATGCGCTCTCGAAGCGTTTCTTGCTCAACGCACAGCTCACGTGGGCGCTCACACCGGCCTTCGATCGCAGCTTCACCGCCGTGCCCACGCCCTTGCACCCCTTGGGTGTCACGCTGGGCGTGAACTATGTGCTCAGTGGTGCGCGCTGATGGCCGCTTCTCCTCTGCTGCCACTCGCTCTGCCGCGGCAACCCATTTCTAATCGCCTTTTTTCGGGGATCTCACGCCGTGTTGGCAGAGATCCCCGTTTTGTATTTGTTTCTTCTCCACGCCTTTTGCGAAAAAGTCGTGGACTTTCTTCGAAAAGTTGGGAAGAATGAGCGAAAAGTTGTCCGTTTTTTCGAAGAAACAGCCGAGTTTTCGCGAAATCGGTCGCCACTTATGTCGCGAACGCCCCGAGAAATATATGAAGAAGCGCGCGGTCGCCCGACAATAAATGTGTAACTTTGCTGCGCACATCGTATTTAATCCCCCATACATAATACACCTGCTCAAAATGATTTTCTTTTTCAGCACCCCCGTACGAAGCATCATCGCCACTGCGGTAGATCATCGCCTCGACGCCGAAGAAATGAAAAAACTTTGCTGGCTTTACGGCGAAGCTACCCCGATCGAAGGCGATCGTGTGGAAGGGCTCTTCGTCGGACCCCGCCGCGAAATGGTAACTCCTTGGAGCACAAATGCCGTTGAGATCACGCAAAACATGAATCTCAACGGCATTTCGCGCATTGAAGAATACTTCCCCACCACGGCCGAGGAGGAGCACGACCCCATGCTGCAGCGAGTTTACGACGGACTGGACGACACGCTCTTCACCGTCGACCATACGCCCGAACCCATTCGCACGGTCGACAATCTCGACGCCTACAATGAGCAGGAAGGACTTGCACTTTCGCCCGCCGAGATCGAATATCTCCACGGTGTGGAGCGCCAACTCGGTCGCCCCCTCACCGACAGTGAGATCTTTGGCTTCGCGCAGCTCAACTCCGAGCACTGCCGTCACAAGATTTTCGGCGGCACGTTTGTCATCGACGGCGAGGAAATGCCCTCCGCCCTCTTTGCCATGATCAAACGCACCACGAAAGAAAATCCGCACCGCATCCTTTCGGCCTACAAAGACAACGTGGCGTTCTCCGAAGGCCCCGTGGTGGAGCAGTTTGCGCCCACGCGTCACGACACTTCCGACTATTTCGTGATTCGCGACATCGAAAGTGTCATCTCCATCAAGGCCGAAACGCACAACTTCCCCACGACTGTCGAACCGTTCAACGGCGCTTCGACCGGCACGGGCGGTGAAATCCGCGACCGTATGGGAGGTGGTGTCGGTTCGTTGCCCATTGCCGGCACAGCGGTCTACATGACGGCCTATCCCCGCCTGGACAATCAGCGTCCGTGGGAGAACGATATGCCTGCTCGCCCCTGGCTTTATCAGACGCCCCGCCAGATCCTCACGAAGGCTTCCAACGGCGCTTCGGACTTTGGCAACAAGTTCGGCCAACCCCTCATCGCCGGTTCGGTGCTCACCTTCGAGCACGCCGAAAATGGCGAGAACTATGCCTTCGACAAAGTGATCATGCTCGCCGGCGGTGTGGGCTACGGCACGAAGCGCGACTGTCTCAAAGGCACGCCCGAGAAGGGCAACAAAATTGTGGTGGTCGGTGGCGACAACTACCGCATCGGTCTCGGTGGCGGCTCGGTTTCGTCGGTCGACACCGGTCGTTACAGCTCGGGCATTGAGCTCAATGCCGTGCAACGCGCCAACCCCGAAATGCAGAAGCGTGCCGCCAACCTCGTTCGCGCCCTCTGCGAGGAGGAACACAACCCCGTGGTGTCGATCCACGACCACGGTTCGGCCGGTCACGTCAACTGTCTGTCCGAACTCGTCGAAGAGTGCGGCGGCACCATCGACATGAGCCGCCTGCCTGTGGGCGATCCGACGCTTTCGGCCAAGGAAATCATCGCCAACGAGAGCCAAGAGCGCATGGGCTTCCTCATTGAGGAACAACACATCGACGACGTGCGCCGCATTGCCGAGCGTGAACGTGCGCCCCTCTATGTAGTGGGCGAAACCACGGGCGATGCGCACTTCGCCTTCGAACAGGCCGACGGCAAACGCCCCTTCGACCTCGATGTCGCACAGATGTTCGGCCATTCGCCCAAGACGGTGATGACCGATGTGACGGTGAAGCGCGAATACGCCCCGGCCGTTTATGACGAATCGCAGCTCGAAACCTATTTGCGCAACGTGCTGCGCCTCGAAGCCGTGGCCTGCAAAGACTGGCTCACCAACAAGGTGGATCGTTCTGTGACGGGTAAGGTGGCACACCAGCAGTGTCAAGGCGAACTCCAACTGCCTTTGGCCGACTGCGGCGTGGTGGCGCTCGACTATCGCGGTCGCGCCGGTATCGCCACCGCCATCGGCCACGCCCCGCAGGTGGGGCTCGCCAGTGCCGAGGCCGGTTCGGTGATGGCCGTGGCCGAGTCGCTCACCAACATCGTGTGGGCGCCGCTCGCCGACGGACTCAACAGCGTGAGCCTCTCCGCCAACTGGATGTGGCCGTGCCGTTCGCAGGCCGGCGAAGACGCGCGTCTTTATGCCGGTGTGAAGGCATTGAGCGATTTCTGCTGCGCCCTGCACATCAACGTGCCGACGGGTAAAGACTCGCTCTCGATGACGCAACAATATCCCGACGGCAAGAAGATCATTGCCCCTGGTACCGTGATCGTCAGCGCCGGCGGCGAAGTGAGCGACGTGCGCCGTGTGGTGCGCCCCGTGGTGATCAACGACCCCGCTTCGCGCCTTTATTATATTGACTTCTCTTCCGCACCGCTTGCCCTCGGCGGCTCGGCCTTCGCTCAGACGCTCGGCCGCGTGGGTAGCGACGTGCCCACGGTTGCTGACGCCGAAGCCTTCCGCCGTGCGTTCGCCGCGGTGCAAAAGCTCGTGTCGCAAGAACTCCTCCTCGCCGGTCACGACGTGAGCGCCGGTGGTTTGGTGACGACCTTGCTCGAAATGTGTTTCGCCAACACCAAGGGCGGTCTCGAACTCTCGCTCGACGCGCTCTCACCCGCCAGCGACTTCGCGCATACCCTCTTCGCCGAAAACCCCGCTGTGGTGGTGCAGGTGGCCGATGCGCACAACGAGGCTTTCTCGGCCGTACTCGCCGAAGCCGGTGTGGCCGCCGTCGAACTCGGTCGCCCCGTTGAGGGTCGCACTCTCACGCTCCGCCGCGCCGATCGCCAACTTGCGCTCGACATCGACGCCTTGCGCGAGGATTGGTACGGCACTTCGGCCGAGATGGACACGTTCCAAAGCTTCCACGGTTGCGCCGAACAGCGCGCACACAACTATAAGTCGCAACCTCTCAACCTGCGTTTGCCCGCTTCGTTTGACGGATCGTTTGCCACCCTCGGTGTTTCGCCCGATCGCCGCACACCTTCCGGCGTGCGCGCCGCCATCATTCGCGAGAAAGGCACGAACGGCGAGCGTGAAATGGCGTATATGCTCCACCTCGCCGGCTTCGACGTGAAGGATGTCACGATGACCGACCTTGTGAGCGGCCGCGAAACGCTCGATGAGGTGAACTTCATCGTTTTCTGCGGTGGTTTCTCGAACAGCGACGTGCTCGGTTCGGCCAAAGGTTGGGCGGGTGCTTTCCTTTTCAACCCGAAGGCCAAAGCCGCCCTCGACCGCTTCTATGCTCGCCCCGACACGCTTTCGCTCGGTGTCTGCAACGGTTGCCAGTTGATGGTCGAACTCGGTTTGGTGAACCCCGAACACACCGACCGCCGCGCTCGCATGTTGCACAACGACAGCCACAAGTTCGAAAGCGGTTTCGTGGGTGTCGACGTGGCGCCCAACGACACGGTGCTCTTCAGCAGTCTTTCGGGCAGCCGTCTCGGCATTTGGATTGCCCACGGCGAGGGTAAGTTCAACCTCCCCCGTCCCGCTGCCGACTACAACATCGTGCTTTCGTACGCTTACGACCAATATCCCGCCAACCCCAACGGTTCGGACTACAACGCCGCGGGTATCGCGAGCGCCGACGGTCGCCACGTGGCGATGATGCCCCACTTGGAACGCGCCTTCCTGCCTTGGCAAACGCCGTTCTATCCCGCCGATCGCCGTGCCGACGACTGCACGCCTTGGCTCGAGGCCTTTGTCAACGCTCGCCGCTGGGTGGAAAGCCACCGCGCCTAAGCGAAGAAAACGGATCGCCCGTTATAGAAAAAGATTCCCCCGTGTGTCAAGCGACGCACGGGGGAGTTTTGGTTTGTAGAATTGGGTAGGTGAAAAACTTTATATATTTGCGCTGTATAGCGTGGTGGGTAATTTATACTGCTCTCCCGAAAAAATATTGCGAGAATGCAGAAGAAAATCAACAGAACACCCAGCCTAAAACTCAAGTTTGAAATACCAAAACCAGAGTTTTTCAAACGAATAGCCTAATTTTGCACTTGCCGGTTGACTCTAAGACCGAAACCGGATTGTCGAAATTGCGGTTATAAATTCGGTTATAATGTTCTGTCGTCTTTGTAAAGAGCATTCATCCAAGCAAATGCAAGATGACTTCGGTTATAATTCGGCTATAATTCGGTTATAAGTCAGCTATAATCACGAATTGTCAGGACACCATGTTGTTTCTGTTGCATGGCTGATTCTATCCGATAGGGCATGAGGGGAAATGCCTCTGGAGGCTAAAAATGAGAGGGATAAATTAAATTACTGCATGGAACATCCAGATGCCCATCAGCATGCTGGATTACCAGGTCTACTCGAGCACCGTGAAAGAAGCCATATACATTCTGTGAATGCCAAGAGTGTACATATTATAATATATATGAGATTACTTATACCGTCAATTTATAGGCGTATCAATAGAAAGATACCTCATTTTGAGAGTTCAGAATCACTGATGTTGCTATGCATTGGCGAGGTTTTTTTTGATAGTGAGGAATGTGAAGGGCTTTCTACAAGTACGCTTCACAAAATAGCAGATGTTGTATTAAAAGAAGGGTGGTTGTGTTTTGATCCAGTATTCCAGAAGTTTCATTCTGATGTGATTACTATCCCTGGAATTTGTGGAGAACAATCTTTAATGGAGACATTGAGGCAAGAAGTACAAGCATATCATACTCGTGAGCGGAAACGAGCGCTTTTGCAGAAGTACGGGAGAGAAGTAGAAGATTCTTTAGACAACCCTGTCTTGCTAAATTCTTTTTCTGACCATAAATACACTCGGGATTTTATAGCTGATTTGCTTAAATACCCCGGGAGATTTTTCTTAACAGGTGTCGAATATCCAAATCCGGGAAATTATCTTTTATTCCCATCGAGAGATCTTCCTTATTGGGTTGAGAAACTCTCTCCTATAATAGAGGGTTTGTGTATTAAGGACAGTTATGTCTAAATTTTGATGACCTACGACAAGGGATGGATAGTACGTTCCGCAGAGTAGTACTCCTGTCCGAGGTTATCTCCATCGCATGAGTTCTCAGCTTGAGCAGAGCATATTTGGGTGTGCATGGAATACCGAACTCAGATTGACAAGGGCTTATTACAATCTTCATGTACAGCAAATCCCATGTTATGAAAGACATAACATGGGATTTTTTCTTTTTTCGTCGAAAGCCCCGTCCGCGCGGTCAATCTTCGCGGGTGGCCTCTTCGAAGCGCGCCAAGAGCCAGTCGCTCTGTTGTTCGCGGGTGAGGGACGAGTTGTCGAGCACCAGCGCATCGGGAGCTTGACGCAAGGGGTTCATTTCGCGGTGCGAATCGATGTAGTCGCGCTCCTGCACGTTCTTGAGAATCGCCTCGTAGTCGCCCGCCATGCCCTTGGCTTGCAGTTCGTCGTAGCGGCGGCGCGCACGCACCTCGGCCGAGGCCGTGACGAAAATCTTCAGTTCCGCATCGGGGAACACCGCCGTGCCGATGTCACGACCGTCCATCACGATGCCCTTCGCACGACCCATCGCCTGCTGCTGCGCCGTCATCGCCTCGCGCACGAAAGGCAGGGCGGCCACCGGACTCACGTGGTTGCTCACCTCGAGCGAACGAATGGCTTCTTCCACACATTCGCCGTTGAGATAGGTTTGCGGCAGCTGCGTCTCGGGATCGAGGCGGAAACTCACTTCGATTTGCGGCATTTGCTCGCGGAGCATCTCGGTTTCCAAACTGCCGTCGGGCACAAAGAGACCATGACGCAGCGCATAGAGCGTCACGGCACGATACATCGCGCCGCTGTCCACATAAATGTAGCCCACACGGCGTGCCAAAGCTTTGGCCATCGTACTCTTGCCGCAGGAACTGTGGCCGTCGATGGCGATCACGATTTTTTTCATAAGGAGATGAAAGGAGAATTTGAATGCATAGGTTTTGCCGCCGCGCGCTGTCCGTGCGGCGGTACGAGAGAGCGAAAAGGGGGAGCAGCCTTGCGCCCGGAACACCGCGTCAGCGCCCTTTGGGGCGCAGCGTGATGAGCGGAACGATCATTTCTTCCATCGAAACACCGCCGTGTTGGAAGGTGTCGCGGAAGTGCTGCACATAGTAGTTGTAGTTGTTGGGATAGGCGAAGAAGCGCGCCCCCGTGGCAAAGATGTAAGTCGTCGAGAGGTTGGGTGCCGGCAGCCGGAGGTCGGCCGGATTGCGCACCTCGAAGACCTCTTTGGCCGGATAGGAGAGGTTGCGCCCCAGTTTGTAGCGCAGGTTGGTGTTCACATTGCGGTCGCCCACCACCTTCACCGGCCGATCCACGCGAATGGAACCGTGGTCGGTGGTGAGGACCACGTCGGCATCGTCTGCCGCCAGGCGGCGGAAGAGCTCGCGCAAACCCGTGTGGCGGAACCACGAGAGGGTGATGGCGCGATAGGCCGCTTCGTTCGAGGCCAGTTCGCGCACCATGCGACTCTCTGTGCGAGCGTGGCTGAGGATGTCGATGAAGTTGATCACCGCCACACTCAGATCGCGGCTGCGCATCTCGTCGTAGGACGACAACCACTTGTCCACCGCCGCCGAATCGTTGAGTTTGTGGTAGGCAAAGGCGGGTCGGCGGTGCAGGCGCGCAAGTTGACGTTCCAAGAGTTCGGCCTCGTGCAGGTTCTTGCCCTCTTCCGACTCCTCATCCACCCACAGATCGGGGTGCGTGCGCGCAATGTCGAGCGGCATCATGCCGGCAAAGAGCGCGTTGCGTGCATATTGCGTGGCGGTGGGTAGGATGGAGAAATAAACCTGCTCCTCCGCGTCGAAATCGGCCGCGAGTTCCGGCGCGAGCACGCGCCACTGGTCGTAGCGAAAATTGTCGAGCACGAGCAGCACCACGCGCCGACCGGCCGCCAAGCGCGGGAACACCGCACGGCGCAACACATCGGGCGAGAGGGTGGGGCGCGCCGGGGCGTCGGCATCGGCCACCCAATCGGCATAGTTTGCCTTCACAAATTTGGCAAAGGCCGCGTTGGCCTCTTCCTTTTGGTCGCGCAGGAGGTCGGCCATCGCCCCGTCGGCGCCGGCGGCCAACTGCAGTTCCCAGTGCACCAGACGCTTGTAGAGTTCCACCCAAGCCGCGGCGTCGCCGGCCGCGTCCATGTCGAGCGCGAGTTGGGCGAACTCACGGCGATAGCCCGATTCGGCTTGCTCCTGCACAATCTCGTGGCGGTGGATGTTCTTTTTCAGCGCCATGAGAATCTGCATCGGGTTGACGGGTTTGAGCAGATAGTCGGCAATCTGTGCGCCGATGGCTTGGTCCATGAGGTCCTCGGCCTCGTTTTTGGTGACCATCACCACGGGCACGTCGGGTTGCACCTCTTTGATGGCGGCGAGGGTTTCGAGTCCCGAGAGTCCGGGCATGTTTTCGTCGAGCAGCACGAGGTCGAAACGCTGTGTGCGGCAAAGCTCCACCGCGTCGTTGCCGTTGGAGGCGGTGGTGATGTCGTAACCTCGTTTTTCGAGAAAGAGACAGTGCGGGCGGAGGAGATCGATTTCGTCGTCCACCCAAAGCAGGCGTGCACTCATGGGCAGTTTGTGTTGGTCGGCGGCGGCGGGGTGCCGCGCCCGATACAAAGTTAGTGTTTTCTCTCGAATAGGCCAACAGCACGTTGGTTTTCTCTTGCTCGGCGGTGGGGTGAACGAGGGCATCGGGTGCAAGGCGAATTGCACCTTTATTTTTCTCGCGCGCGTACGCGCGTCCGCTGTTTTTCGATTTTTGCCTTCACCTCTTCACCTTTTGCCCTCAATGTGTTGGCGCTGAGTGCAATACGGGTGAAGGTTTCACCCTTTTTGCCTTCACCTTTTTCTCTCAATTTACCTTCACCCCATCCTTCACCGCAAGTAGTTGGTTGTGAGTGAGTTGTCGGTGTTCGGGTGTGAAGGTGAAAAGGGTGAAGGCTTCACTCGTAATGTATTAGTAGTCAGGGATTTGCTTGCTATTTGCCTGCAAGGTGAAGGCAAAGTCGAAAAGTGATGAAGTGCGCGTATGCGCGTGTGTGTAGGGGCGACAGGGGTGAATGAAGTGGGCTTCGGCGTGCGAAAAGTGGGGAGGAATTGGCGAGAAGTTGACGGGTTTCGAACGAAACAAGGCTTATTTTTTTGCCGTGTCGGTGGGTCGAAAAGGAGAGGCGGCAAGAGCGTGCTGAGTTCTGTCGTTGCCAGGGCAAACGAGTGGGTGGAAATGTCCTGTGCGAGTGAAAAAGTGGGCGAATTGCGGTCTGCATTTGACAGCGTGTGCGGTGAGTGGGGCGGGAGTGGGGAGCGGAGTCGGAGGATGAAGGCATGCGCCGTAAAAAAATGCCGTGGAACATCGTGGAACACTTTTTTTTTCTTACCTTTGCCACATGAACCGATCCGAACCAACATCGGACACAACGAATCACTATGGGAAAAATCATCGCAATCGCCAACCAGAAAGGCGGGGTGGGGAAAACGACCACTTCGATCAATCTTGCCGCCTCGCTCGCCACGCTTGAGAAAAAAGTGCTCCTCGTGGACTGCGACCCTCAGGCCAACGCTTCGAGCGGCATCGGTGTAGATGTCGGCAAAATCGAATCGTCGGTCTACGAATCGATGATCGGCAAGCAGGATATTCGCGAAAATATCTACACCACCGACATCGACGGACTCGATGTCGTGCCCTCGCACGTCAATCTCTCGGGAGCCGACGTCGAACTCCTCCAGATGGAGCGCCGTGAGTTTGTCATCAAGGAGATGCTCGCCGTGGTGAAAGACGATTACGACTACATTCTCATCGACTGCTCGCCCTCGCTCGGACTCACCACCGTGAATGCCCTCACGGCGGCCGACTCGGTCATCATCCCCGTGCAGTGCGAATATTTCGCCCTCGAAGGCATCACGCAGTTGCTCAACACGATTCGCATGATCAAAATGCGGCTCAACCCCGAATTGGAAATCGAAGGCTTCCTCCTCACCATGTACGACCGTCGTTTGCGACTGGCCAACCAAATCTACGATGAGGTGAAACGCCACTTCCAAGAACTGGTGTTCAAGACCGTGGTGCAGCGCAACGTGAAACTCTCCGAAGCACCCTCACACGGCATTCCCACCATTCTCTACGACGCCGAATCGATCGGGGCGGTCAACCACCTGTCGCTCGCTCGAGAGATCATCCAAAAGAACACCCCGGCTTGATCCCGCCACGCCGGCTCACCGCATTTTTTCCACCACTAAGTTCACGACATGGCCGTACAAAAGAAATATCCTGCACTCGGACGCGGACTCGATGCGCTCATCTCGACCGGTGAGGTGCACACCAACGGCTCGTCGAGCATCGGCGAGGTCGACATTCGCTCGATTGTGGCCAATCCCAACCAGCCCCGCAGAGAGTTTGACCCTGAGGCGCTCGAGGAACTGGCCGAGAGCATCCGACAGATCGGGGTGATCCAGCCCATCACGCTCCGCAAAATGGACGATGGCACCTATCAGATCATCGCCGGTGAACGACGTTGGCGCGCCTCGCAGATGGCGGGCTTGCTTTCGATTCCGGCTTATGTGCGCACGGCCGACGACGAGAACATGATGCAGATGGCGCTGGTGGAGAACATTCAGCGCGAAGACCTCAATGCCATCGAGATTGCACTCGCCTACCAGAACCTGATCGAGCAGTACGACCTGACGCAGGACGCGCTCTCGGAGAAGGTGGGCAAGAAGCGGGCGACCATTGCCAACTATCTGCGACTGCTCAAACTGCCTGCGCAGGTGCAGATGGCGCTCCAAAAGCGCGAAATGGACCAAGGCCATGCGCGCGCGCTCCTCGGACTGCAACAGCCTTCGCTCCAAGTGAAGCTCTTCGGTGAGATTCAAGAGAAGGGCTATTCTGTGCGCCAAGTGGAGGAAATGGTGAAGGAAATCAACGCCGGCGGCACCGTGCCGAGCGGGCGCAAGAACCTTCGCGACAAGAAGAAGGCGCTGGCCGAAGAATACGTGCCGGTGCGCGAACGCCTCTCGGAGGTGTTCCACACGAAGGTCAGCATGACCTACAACAAAGGAAAGGGATCGATCTCGATTCCCTTCAACGACGAATACGAACTCAAACATGTGCTCGGACTCCTCGAGCTGCTGAGCTGATTGGGCTCGGTGGTGGTGCGGAAAATCCGTTTTGCTCTGATGGCGATGGCTGTTCACGCTCTTTTTTCTCGTTTCCGCTGCGGTGGATCATGGCGCTTGGCGGCATGGTGCTCGGCGGTGCTCTGTTTGGTGCTTCTGCCGATCGGAGCGATGGCGCAGTATGTGCCGATTCCGACGGAAACGACACCGATCGACACGATGAAGGGCATTGAAACCACGGCTATTGCCCCCTCGCTCCTCGAACGGCCCACCGACAGTGTGCGCGCCGAGGGTGCACCGGTGGACACCGCGCTGCTGATTCGCCAAAACGAGGCGACGCTGGCGGCGGCATCGGTCAAAAGCGATCAGCAAGTGAGCGTGCCGGTCAAGGCCTTTGTCCCCAATCCGCAGCGCGCGCTGTGGTTGGCGCTCGTGGCACCCGGAGCCGGCCAGATCTACAATAGAAAATACTGGAAGTTGCCCATTTTCTACGGTGGTTTCCTCGGATGCACCTATGCTTTCCTGTGGAACCAACAAATGTTCATGGACTATTCGCAGGCTTACCTCGACATCATGGACGACGATCCGAACACCGCGTCCTATCGCAACTTCTTCCCCCCGGGCTACGACATCGATTCGCGCCTGGAACAATTTAAGTCGGTGTTCAAAAACCGCAAAGACCGCTTTCGTCGCTATCGCGACCTCTCGGCGTTTTGCTTCATCGGCGTGTATCTGCTGTCGGTCGTCGACGCGTATGTGGATGCACAGTTGTCGGTCTTCGACATCAGTCCCGACCTGTCTTTGCGAGTTGCCCCTGCCCTGATTGAAACCAATAATGGCCCTTCGACCCTTCCCGCCATGGGATTGGGTGCGACCTTCACTTTCTGACCATTGTTCAGCCCCATATTCACAATGATGAACCGTATCTACAAGTATTTCTGCTCCCTGGCCATCGGATGCTTCGCCGCATCGGCGACGGCCACGACCATTCTGCCGTCGGCCGACACGATCATGGTGTCGGATGTTGATCTCCAATCTGCTGCGCAGACCACTGATGTGACGCCCACAGAGGGCATGTTGCACAATGTCGACACGCAGGTGGACGGATGGTACATGCGGAAATACATGCGCGTGGATTCTACGTTGTACACCAACGAGAACCCCATTTTCCCCCGTGAGGTCTATATGGACCGTCTGCGTCGTTTGCCCAACATCGTGGAGATGCCTTACAATGATGTGGTGCAGGATTACATCAACCACTATACCGGCCGCTTGCGTCGCTCGGTGAGCTTCATGTTGGGTGTGCAAAACTTCTATGTGCCCCTTTTTGAGGAGGCTTTGGAGGCCGAGGGTGTACCTCTTGAGCTGAAGTATCTCCCCGTGGTGGAAAGTGCGTTCGACCCCATGGCGACGAGCCACGTGGGAGCGGCGGGACTGTGGCAATTCATGGTGCCGACGGCGAAACACTACGGTATGACGGTCAACAGCTTGATCGACGAGCGTCGCGATCCGATCAAATCATCGCGCGCAGCGGCGAAATACCTCAAAGATCTCTACAATTCGTTCGGAGATTGGACACTGGCCATCGCGGCTTACAACTGCGGTCGCAACAACGTGCTCAAAGCCATCAAACGCGCCGGCGGCGCGCGCGACTATTGGGCGATTTATCCCTATTTGCCCCGCGAAACCCGTGGTTACGTGCCGGCTTTCATCGCGGCGAACTACGTGATGAATTATTATTGCGACCACAAAATTCCGGCGATGAAGACGATCGCGCCGGCCGAAACCGACACGGTGGTGGTGACGCGCAGTCTGCACTTGGGACAGGTGGCGGCGGCTTGCAACTTGGACTTCGAAACGGTGCAGGCCATGAATCCGCAATATCGCACGGGCGTGGTGCCCGGCAACTCGCAACCCTGTGCGCTGAGATTGCCCATGACGGCGATCGATCGTTTCTTGCAACTCGGTGATTCGGTCTACCACCTGACGCCGACTGTCGAAGTGGCGGAACGCCGCGAGGAAGTGGCGCCCGCTGAAGCGGAGGTGGAATCAAAACAAGCCAACACGCGTCAAAGTCGCCGACAAGCTTTGGCGGAAGAACGCCGTGAGCGTCGCGAAAGAAAGGCGGCGGCCGCTGCAGAGAGAGCGCGAAAGCGCAAAAGCAAGCGTGCCACTCGATCAGAATCCGATGAAGTGGATATCCGTCAGGGCGACACGCTCAGCGAAATCGCGAGAAGAAACAACACAACCGTGGAGAAGTTGCAGAAAATCAACAACCTCAACGGTTCTGCTATCCGCGCGGGTAAAAAACTCCGCGTCAAATAATCGCATATTGTTCGTACGGAAGCATCACGTCCTCGGGGGGTGATGCTTCCGCGTTTATATTCATAAGACTATGTCACACGACGACAGCGTATTGCGCGAACAACAGGAAGAACAGCAGGTGCAGGCGGCGTTCCAACACTTGCTCGACACGTATCTCGCCTCCAGCCACCGCAAAAAGGTGGAGGTGATCACCAAAGCGTTCAACTTTGCGAAAGCTGCCCACCGCGGTGTGCGACGCAGAAGCGGAGAGTTGTACATCTTCCACCCCATTGCCGTGGCGCAAGTGGTGTGTGAAGAGATGGGTATGGGATCCACAACCATTTGCGCGGCTTTGTTGCACGATGTGGTGGAGGATACCGACTATACCCGCGAAGATATCGCCAATCTCTTCGGCGAAAAGGTGGCGAACATTGTCGAAGGGGTGACAAAAGTGAGCGGTGGCATCTTCGGCGACCGCGCTTCGATGCAAGCGGAGACGTTCAAGAAGATTCTCCTCACGATGAGTGACGACATTCGCGTTATCTTGGTGAAGATTGCCGACCGCCTCCACAACATGCGCACCCTCGATTCGATGCCGCCTTCGCGACAATATAAGATTGTGGGCGAAACGCTCTACATCTTTGCGCCCCTTGCCGACCGGCTGGGTTTGAATCGCATCAAAACGGAGCTCGAAAATCTCTCGTTCAAGTACGAGCATCCCGATGATTACGCGCTGATCATGAAAGAACTCAATGATTCGCAATTACAGCGCGACGATGCCTTCCAAGAGTTCACCCCCGCCATCCGTGCCGCCCTGGACAGCAAGGGAGTGAACTACGAAATCAAGGCGCGCATCAAGAGTCCGTACAGCATTTGGCAGAAAATGCAACGAAAACACATTCCTTTCGAGGAAGTCTTCGACATTTTGGCGATTCGCATCATTTTCCGACCGAAAAACCGAGAGAACGAAGTGGCCGAATGCTATGAGATCTACGCCGCGCTCACCCAAATCTACAAACCCCACCCTTCTCGCTTCCGCGACTGGTTGTCCACGCCGAAAGCCAACGGCTATCAAGCATTGCACAATACCTTCATGTCGCACCAAGGCAAGTGGATCGAAGTGCAAATCCGCTCCGATCGCATGGACGATGTGGCCGAAGGAGGATTTGCTGCGCACTGGAAGTACAAAGAGGAGGGCGTGCAACACGATGAGCATGAGCTGGATACGTGGGTCAACTCCATTAAGGAAATTCTCGACGATCCCCAACCCGACACCCTCGATCTGCTCGATACTATTAAACTTAATCTCTTTGCGTCAGAATTAAACGTCTTCACACCCAAGGGCGAAATCGTCACGCTTCCGCAAGGAGCGACGGTGCTCGACTTCGCTTTCGCCATTCACTCCATGGTGGGAAGTCACTGCATGGGCGCGAAAGTGAACCACCGCCTCGTGCCGATGAGTCACCGATTGGCGAACGGCGATCAAATCGAAGTACTCACGTCGCGCCAGCAGACCATTCAACCCGACTGGCTCAATTACGTCACCACCGGGAAAGCACGCGGACGCATCACCGCCGCCTTGCGCAAGGTGGAGCGCGAGCGTCGCAAGCAAGGCGAAGAGATGTTGCACGCCTTTCTTTCGGCACGCAAACTCCCCATCGGCAACGCGACGAACAACAAGTTGTCGGTTTTTCATCATTTCAAGTCGCCGGCCGATTTCTTCCTCGCCATCGGCGAAGGGAAATTGGTGCTTTCCGAGGCCGATGTGCACCATTTACAAGGAAAAAGTACCTCGAAAGGGTGGGGATGGCGCCGTTTCGTTCCCTTCCTCAAGGAGAAGACGCCCGGCCAAGAGCGTAATGAAGCCACGACCTTCACCCCCGATTTTGTGCGCGGCCTGAATCGGAAAGCCGTTCTCGAACTCACTGACGAAGTGCTCAACCACTGCGAGTGCTGCCCGCACTGCCGTCCCATCAACGGCGACGAAGTGGTGGCCTACATCACACAAGATGAGCGTCTTGAACTGCATCGCCGCGCCTGTCCCGTGGCCTTGAAGCACAAAACGAGCTTCGGCAACAACCTCGTCGCCGCGCGCTGGGATCCGGCGCACAATACCACGCGATTGTACGACACGCCGATTCAAGTAGAAGGCCTCGATGCACGCGGCATGCTCCTCAGCATCGCGCAGGCGATGGGCGAATTTCCGAATTTCGTGCTCAAAGCGATCCACCTCGACACCGACGATGGCATTTTCAGCGGTACGCTCACCGTCGCTCTCACCTCCACTGCCGATGTGGCGCGCGTTTGCAACAGCCTGATGCGCATTGAGCAAGTGGCGAAAGCCAATCGCGTCGACGGTTTCTGACGCCTTTCGTTTTCCATCGCACAAAAAAAACTTCCCCGCAGCCGAATGGTTGCGGGGAAGTTTTTTTGTTTCAGTACTTCAGCCTGAACTTAGGCTTTAGCCAAAGCCGCCTTTTTCGCAGAACGCTTAGCGTAGATGCGGAAGGCGATGGGCGCTGCGAGGAAGATCGACGAGAGCGTACCGATCACTACGCCGAGAATCATGGCGAAGGAGAACGAACGGATCGCATCGCCACCCAAGAAGAAGATGCAGAGGAGCACCAAGAGGGTGGTGAACGAGGTCATGATCGTACGCGTCAACGTGTTGTTGATCGAGTCGTTGAACAGACGCTCTGTGTCGCGCGTGGGATAGAGGGTGAGGTTCTCGCGGATGCGGTCGAAGACCACCACCTTGTCATTGATCGAGTAACCGATCACCGTCAAGATAGCACCGATGAAGGTTTGGTCCACCTCAATCGAGAACGGCAACCAGCCCCAGCATGCTGAGTAAACAGCGATGATCAGGAAGGTGTCGACCGTCAGTGCGATGATGGCACCCACCGAGAAGGCTACGCTGCGGAAGCGAGCGAGAATGTAGATGAAGATTGCTGCGAGCGAGAGGATCACACTAATCACGGCACCGCGCGTGAGGTCGGCAGCCACGCTGGGACCTACTTTTTGTGCGGAGATGATCGAACCGCCCACGCGGTTGTCGCGATCCTTGAAGGTGTTGTAGTCTGCCTTGATCAAGTGGTTGTCGTAGAGCGACTTCCAGATGAGTTGTTCGACTTCCTGATCCACCTTTTCGCCGCTTTGCTCAATCTTATAAGACGTTGAAATGCGGACAGCGGGATTTTGCGTGGTCACGATAGCCAAAGTGCTCACCGTACCGCCTTGTCCCTTGGCGTCGATGGCTTTCTGCACGGCATCTTTCACCTGTTCGGGCGAAACCTTTTCTTCAAATTCCACCACATAGTTGCGACCACCGGTAAAGTCGATACCGCGTTGCAAACCACGCACACCGAGACTCACGGCACCGGCTGCAACGAGCACGGCAACGATAATGGCCGTCTTTTTGGCGATGCTCATGAAAGCAAAGTGCGTGTCGGTGAGGAATTTCTTCGAGAGACTGGTGGTGAAGGTCAGTTTCGTCCACTTGTCGCGGTCGAGGAAGTGCTCATAAGCGATGCGCGTGAGCCAAACGGCCGTGAAGAACGAAGCCACGATACCGATGCCGAGCGTCAAGGCGAAGCCGCGGATCGGACCCGTACCGAAGTTGTAGAGAATCACCGCCGTGATGATCGACGTGAGGTTGGAGTCGAAGATGGCGGAGAAAGCGTTGCCGTAACCGTCGGCAAGGGCTTGCTTCAGGTTCTTGCCGGCGCGCAGTTCTTCCTTCGTACGCTCATAGATGAGCACGTTAGCGTCCACCGCCATACCGAGCGAGAGCACCATACCGGCCAATCCGCTCAGCGTCAGTGCCGCTTGGAACGAAGTGAGCACACCGAAGGTGAAGAAGAAGTTGATAATCAGTGCGCAGTTGGCCACCATACCGGGGATGAAGCCATAGAACACGCACATGAAGACCATGAGGAGGACAAAGGCCACGATGCAAGCGGTGAAACCGGCTTGAATCGAAGCGGCACCGAGGCTCGGTCCGACAGTTTCTTCCGAAACGATGTTGGTGGGAGCCGGCATCTTACCGCTCTTCAGCACGTTGGCCAAGTCTTGGGTTTGTTGTGCCGTGAAGTTACCGCTGATTTGCGAAACGCCGCCGGTAATTTCGTTCTTGATGTTGGGGGCACTGTACACCATGCCGTCGAGTACGATGGCCACGGGGCGTTCGATGTTGCGCTTCGTGATGGCTGCCCATTCGCGGGCGCCGTCGGGCGTCATCGTCATCGAAACGACGGGGCGGTGGTTTTGGTCATACTCGTCCTTCGCCGTGGCGATCACTTCACCGGCCAAGGCTGCCTTGCCGTCGGTGCGACGCAGTGCATAGAGTTCGAACAAGCCCTTTTCGGCGCTCGCGCCCCAAGCGAGGTTGAGGTCGGCGGGCAGCACCTGTGCGGCCAGTTCGGAGTGGATGGCGCGGTTAATCGCCGCCGTGTCGAGTGCCGTGGCATAGCCCACTACACAGTATTTCGGGTGGCCGGGTTGAACGAAGAGGCCGAGCAAGGGGTGTGCCTTGAGGGCAGCTTCGCGTGCCTTGTTGGTCGCTGCGGCAGCCTCTTTGGCTTCGCCGGCGTTGTTCTTCTGTCCGAGTGCCTTGAGGGCGTTGGCTGCAGAAGCCTTGGCGTCAGCCACGGTTTCTTTTTTCGTGCTGTCTACCTTTGCTGTGTCGGCCTTCGTGCCTTTGTTGCTGGCAGCCGCCTGTGCCAGGCGCGTGTCGAGGGCAGCGAGGGCACCTTGGACGTCACTATATTTGTAGGTTTCCCAAAACTCGAGGTTGGCGCTACCTTGGAGGAGCTTGCGCACACGCTCCGGCTCTTTGATACCGGGCATTTCGACCATGATCTGGCCCATCTGTCCGCGACCTTCGAGGATTTGGATGTTGGGTTGTGCCACACCGAAGCGGTCGATACGCTGGCGCACCACTTGATAGGAGTTGTCAACCGCCGCCTTGATTTCTTTTTCGAGGGCGGCTTTCACTTGCGCGTCCGTGCTGTTGGGGGTGATACCTTCTTCCTTGAGTTTAAGGGCGAAGATACCGCCGAGCTGGTCTTTACCCACTTTCTGTTGGTAGAGACGCACGAAGACATCGAGGAAGTTATCAGACGAATTCTCGGCTTCTGCGCGAGCTTCGTTCATGATTTGCTTCACCTGCGGGTTGTCGGCGTTGCTGCCGGCCAGGTTCTTCACAACGTCGGGAACCGACACTTCGAGAATGACGTTCATACCGCCTTTCAGGTCGAGACCCAAACCGATTTGGAGGGCTTCGCATGACTTGTAGTCGTAGCCGAGCCACACACTTCCCTCGCTTTGGCGCAAAGAATCGAGATAAGCCTTGCCTGCTACTTCGCCCATGGCTTCTGCCTTTTGCTCGTAGTGACGGGTCACAAAGGAGAAACTCAGATAGAAGACGCAAATCAGGGACAAGGCTATCGCAATGAACTTGACAAATCCTTTGTTTTGCATTGAGATTGAGTTGTTTATTGTTGTTTTATTTTGTTGCGAGTGGAGTACCTCTCTTGCTCGACACAGCGGGAGCGACGATCGCTTTTGACGGCAAAAGCCGTCGGTGCCGCGGCGCCGACTTGGAGACGAGAGGGCGAAGCACTGTGCGTCAATGCGAAAGGCGCACAACAATTCAGCGTGCAAATATAGCAAAATAAATCGGATTGATAGAACGAAGAACGTGAAAACGCGAACGACTCCTCTTTTTTTTCGTGTGTATGGAGTGAACCGGCCGATAAAAAATCGTTTCCCCTTTTGTGCGAAACAGATTTAGCGCTTCATAACTTTGCTCTTGCGTTTGGCCGTGAGGTGTCTTCCTTCCCGTGAGGTGGGCGAATCCTACAAGAGGGCAAGTGTAGGGTTCCGTGCTTCGGAGGCTTGGTTGTGGAAGCGTTTGTTTTCTTTCGAAAAGTGGGGAGTTTGAGGAAGAAGTAGTGGAGTTTTTGAATAAACAAGTGCGCTTTTCGCGCGTGTAACGCGCACATCAGCTGATTTTCGATTTTTGCCTTCACCTCTTCACCTTTTGGTTTCAAACCGCTGAGGGTTAGTAGAATAGGTGTGAAGGCTTCACCTTTTTGCCTTCACCCTTTTCGTGAACTTTTTGTCTCATTCTCCTCCTTCACCCTTATTGGGTTGTAAGTAAGCGAGTTATGTGGATTTGGGGTGTGAAGGCAAAAAGGTGAAGCCTTCACACCTAACCCGTTGAAGAGTAGTAGATTGGGGTGGAAGGGTGAAGCGGTGAAGGCAAAAATCGAAAAAACGCCGGACGCGCGCATCATGCGCGCGTGAGACGCCTTCACGGTGAAGGCGAGGTGCCGCGTGAGGTGCCGTCGGGTTGAAAAGAAAAAACGCACACCGGTCGGGTGTGCGTGGGGTGGGCGAATGTGCCTACAAAAAAAGTAGCCCCGAGGGGAATCGAACCCCTATTTACCCTTTAGGAGAGGGTTGTTCTATCCATTGAACTACGAAGCCGTTGCGTGTTGGTGGTGCAAAAATAGTGATTTTATTTTGTTTTGTTGGGCTTTGTCGCGGCTTTTCGGGCGCGCGGTGCAAATGCGTGCGCCCAAGACTTGTGTATCTTCTTTTTTTTGGCGAAATTCGCAGCAGCTAATTCATTATAGTTCATTCGTAAAACCTATTTATGCTAACTCCCCTCATCGTCGCGGTCTTTGTAATCGGGTATCTGTTCATTACCCTCGAAGACGTGATCAAAGTCAACAAGGCCGCAGTGGCGCTGCTCATGTGTGTGGCCTGCTGGGTGCTTTACACCCTCGGCGCCGCCGAATATGTCCCGATGTTTTATGCCAATGAGTTGAAAACTTCGGGCGAAGCCGTGATGGATTTCGTGACCTCGCACATCCTGCGCGAGCATCTCGGTGAAATCAGTGAGACGCTCTTCTTCCTTATGGGGGCCATGACGGTGGTGGAGATCATCGATACCAACGGCGGGTTCAACTTTGTGCGCGAGGCCCTTCGTTCCAAGACCAAGCGTTCGCTCCTGTGGAAAATAGCGTTCATCACCTTCTTCCTTTCGGCCGTGCTCGACAATCTGACGACCACGATTGTGATGATCATGGTGTTGCGCAAACTGGTCTACAGTCGCGAAGATCGCCTTTACTACGTCGGTCTGATCGTGATTGCCGCCAATGCGGGCGGTGCCTTCTCGCCCATCGGCGATGTGACCACGATTATGCTCTGGATCAAGGGTTCTGTCACCGCCGGCGGTGTGATGAAAGAGATTTTCTTGGCCAGTTTGGCGGCGATGGTGGTGCCGGCCTTGTTGTTGCAATACCATCTGCACGGCACGCTCGGCAGTGCGGAGCAGAGCGAGGAGAAAGCGGTGGCCGATGTGCACCAGTTCTCCGGCTTTGAGCGCCGTTTGATCTTCTTCTTCGGTGTGGGCGGTTTGCTCTTCGTGCCCATTTTCCATAGCCTCACCGAACTGCCTCCTTATCTGGGCATCTTGTTGGTGTTGGGGCTGCTTTGGACGCTCACGGAGGTGTTCTACCGCACGAAAAAACACCGCGACAGCACGACCAAACAGCGCGTGGCTACGATCTTGCGCAAGATCGACATGACCACGATTCTCTTCTTCCTCGGCATCTTGCTGGCGGTGGCCACGCTCAAGGAAACCGGTGTGTTGCCGGCCTTCGGACAGTGGCTCAATGAGGTGTCGGGCGGTAACCACTACTTGGTGACCGGCGCAATCGGCGTGGCGTCTTCCATTGTCGACAACGTGCCGCTCGTGGCGGGTTGCATGAACATGTATCCCATCGAGGCTGCCGGTGACTTTGCACAGGATGGTGTGTTCTGGCAACTGCTGGCTTACTGCGCCGGTGTGGGCGGTTCGATGCTCATCATCGGTAGTGCCGCCGGTGTCGTGGCCATGGGCTTGGAGAAGATTTCCTTCGGCTGGTATCTGAAAAATATTACTTGGGTGGCCGCAGTCGGTTATTTCGCCGGTATCTTTATCTACTGGTTTGAACGCGCGGTGATCCACATGTAAACCACTAAATAATTATCGTTATGAAGAAATGGCTTTTGGCTCTCTCGGTCATGCTGACCACGACGCTCTCGGCCAGTGCACTGGGCCCCAAACTTGGTTTGACGGGCGGTTACAACCTCTCTTGGACGAAGGTGAATTCTGCAGCCTTCTCGAACTTGGTGAACGGCGACAGCGGTGCCGGTTGGTTCATCGGCCCGAAGGTGGATCTCGATTTGATTCTCGGTTTGCACCTCGACGGTGCGTTGGTGTACAATCAGCGCAAGTTCTCTGTTTCGCAAGATGGCAAGGCTGATTTTAGCCAAAACTACAGCTCGCTCGACATTCCGGTGAATGCGAAGTATCGTTTCACACTCGGAGGCGTCGGTGTCTATGCTTCAACGGGACCGCAATTCTCGTTCTCGATGGGCAGCAAGAATATCTCGGTGAGCAACTGGGATATCCAGAACGGCGAAACGCCTCTGTTTAAGCGCGAAAACCTTTCGACGACTTGGAACTTCGGCGCCGGTGTGGTGCTGGGCAAGAACTTCGAATTGGGTTTGGGCTACAACGTGGCGGTCGGCAAGTCCGGCGAGACGTTCCTCAACAAAGTCGGAGTGGGTGTCGGCGAGAAGAGGCCCGACTATCGACTCAATACGTTTAATCTCCAAGCTTCTTACTACTTCTAAATAAGTCGTTTATCATGATTCGCGTCAATTGTTTTTTCCAAGCCAACGAGGAGCAATATGCTGTAGCGTTGGAAACCGCGCTCGCGCTGGTGGCTGCCAGTCGCACGCACGCCGGTTGTGTTTCTTATGATGTTTTCGAGAGCGGAACGCGTTCCGATGTGTTCATGTTCTGTGAAACGTGGACTTCGGCCGAGGCGTTGGCTGCCCATGCGGCCACCGATGATTTCAAGCACTTCGTCGGTCGGTTGGAAACGCTCGGTACGCTCAAAATTGAGCAGTTCGAATTCTGATCCATCGCGTCACGAGTCGCGCGCAGTGGGTCGGTGGCCTGAACTCGGGGAGTTTGTCCGGCGGTGACCGCCGTTTCTCGAGATGCAGGGTCGCCTGCGGCCGGCCGCGCGGCACCGATGACTTTCTCTTTTTCTCATTTCTCCCGCGAGTCGCACACAGTTCAATGTGTGTGACTTGCGGGGATATGCATTCTCTTACATGTCTTCCAACGGATTTCTCAATTCTATTCCGCCCGTAACGCGCAACCTGTTGTTTATCAACATTATTCTCTTCATGGTGCAGCAACTCGTGGCGCAACGTGGAGGGGACGTGCTGGCCGATCTCTTCGGTTTGCACTTCTTTTTGGCGCCCGATTTTCGTCTGTGGCAGGTGGTGACCTATATGTTCTTGCACGGATCGTGGTCGCACGTGCTGCTCAACATGTTCTCGTTGTGGATGTTTGGGCGCATCATTGAGCAGACGATGGGACAGCGGCGTTTCCTCATCTACTATTTCATTTGTGGCGTCGGAGCGGCGCTTTGTCAGGAATTGTGGCAGTTGGGACAATATTATATTGAGGGACTGCACCGATATACGATGGTGTCCGACGGCGTGAACACCATCTCGATGAGTACCTACCTCAATTCGTGGGTGACGATCGGGGCGAGCGGGGCTTGCTACGGCGTGCTCTTGGCGTTCGGCATGACCTTTCCCGAGGAACGCATCATGCTGCTCTTTCCGCCGATTCCGATGAAGGCGAAGTATTTTGTGGTCGGCTATGCGCTGATTGAAGTCTTTTCGGCGTTTTACTCGAACGGAAACATCGCCCACTTCGCTCACCTCGGCGGTATGTTCTTCGGTTGGCTCTATTTCCGGAGCTGGCGCCGAAAAATCATGGCGGCGCAAAACAGAGGACACTACGATCCCTACACGCGCAACTATTCCGGCGGTTCTTCGTCGGCCGGCGGTGGCGTGATGCAGCGCATTCTCCGCAGCTTTCAGCAGGCGGGAGCGGCCATCGAAGGGGCGATTCGGAGCTTGTTCTCCGGTAAGGCCCAAAATAATACCTCTTCCTTCCACACTTCCTCGACCGGTACGAACACGGCCGCTGAAACAGATCAGGAGTACAATCTCCGTCGACGCAAAGAACAAGAGCGGATCGATGAAATCCTCGACAAAGTGCGCCGTTCGGGCTACGCTTCTCTCACCGAAGAGGAGAAAAAAGATTTGTTCAACAACACGCGCCGTTCCTGAAACTTATGTCCTTCTTGCGTCGTCTTTTCCACTACTTTCGAACCCCTGAAAGTGGAGCGTGGGCACGTTTTGTTTCCACGTTTCTCTCCGGTGCGTCGTGGTTTACGGTCGTCGCTTTTTGGTTGTGCGCGCTGACGCCTTACATCGATCCCCGACATTTCGGAGCCGCCGCCGCTTATGCGTTGCTTTTCCCCTTGTTGCTCGGCAGTGTGCTGGCGATGGGTGTGCTTTGTCTCGTTTTTGCCCCGCGCCGCGTGTGGATTCCGCTCTTCGGACTGCTTGTCGCTTCGGGCAGCATTCGCACTTACGCACCGATCAACCTGCTCGGTTCGCCTTCTACGGGAGTGGCCGAAGGAGAAATTCGCGTCATGACCTACAACACCCGCGCTTTCGGACTGACCGACAGCGGACGTGCCGAAATGACGCGCTATATGATTGCTTCCGGCGCGCAAATCATTGCTTTTCAAGAGGGCATGGGCTCGCTCGAGCACAACAAACAGCTGGTGGCGCGGTTGAAGCACACGCAAATTCCCCACTATAAATGCTACAACGCCGGGAGTGAAAGTCTTGGCGTCATCTCTACTTATCGCGTCACCGACGCGCAACTCATTTCTCGCTCAGGCGGCAACATTATTGTGGCCTTTTGGTTGAAAGTGCCCGACGAAAAACCGTGGATCGTGGTGAATTGCCACCTTCGTTCCAACGCGTTGACCTATGACGAGCGCGGAAAGTTCAGTCAATGGACGAAAACCGGCGAAAATCCCGATTCCGGTGCGTGGAAACGTCGACTTTACGACAAAATCACCCTCGCCGCCGCCGCTCGTGCCGAAATGGTCGATACCTTGTCGCGCTTTGTCAAAGAACATCGCGACCAAGTCAAATTCATCTGCGGCGACTTCAACGACACGCCCATCTCCTCCGCCCGTCATCGCCTTGTCGATCTCGGATTCAACGACGCGTTTCGCGCCGCCGGCAATGGCATTTCGCGCACCTTCAACCGCGATGCCATGTACGTGCGCATCGATCATCTGCTCGCCGACCCCCAGTTTGAAGCTGTCGAAGCGCATGTCGACAACAAGGTCTACCTCTCCGACCATTATCCCGTCATCGCCACTTTTCGGCGCACCCGCCGTTAGTCGGCACCTCTCTTAGCATAACACAACTCACTGTCCAACATACAATGAACATCGAACAATTGCTCACCGACGCCGTCGTCAAGGCCATCAAAGCCTGCTACGGCGCCGACATCACCCCCGATCAGGTGCAAATTCAGAAAACGCGCCCCGACTTCGAGGGACACCTCACCGTGGTCACCTTCCCCTTCCTGCGCATCTCCAAGCGAAAGCCCGAAGACACCGGAGAAGACCTCGCATTGTGGTTGGTCGAAAACACCGACCTCGTCTCGACGTTCAACATCGTCAAGGGTTTCCTCAACCTCACCATCGCGCCCAAAAAGTGGATCGAACTCCTCGAGAATATCGATGCCGACGAGCGTTACGGCCTCGCCACGCCCGGTGAAGAGAGCCCCCTCACCATGGTCGAATACTCCTCGCCCAACACCAACAAACCCCTCCACCTCGGCCACGTTCGCAATAACCTGCTCGGATGGGCGGTTTCCAAAATTGCCGAAGCCAACGGCAGCCGTGTCGTGAAGACGAATATCGTCAACGACCGCGGTATCCACATCTGCAAATCCATGCTCGCCTGGCAGAAATACGGCAACGGCGACACCCCCGAATCCACCGGTAAGAAAGGCGACCACCTCGTCGGCGACTACTATGTGGCTTTCGATCAGCACTATCGTGCCGAAGTGGCGGAACTCAAAGCCCGTCTCGAAGCCGAAGGCGTAGCACCTGAAGAAGCTGAAACTCGCGCCAAGAACGAAGCGCCGCTCATGGTCGAAGCGCGCGAAATGCTCCGTAAGTGGGAGCAGGGCGACGAAGAAGTGCGCGGTCTCTGGCGCAAAATGAACGAGTGGGTCTATGCCGGTTTCGACGAAACCTACAAGGCACTCGGCGTTTCGTTCGACAAGATCTACTACGAATCGGAAACCTATCTCGAAGGCAAGGAAAAGGTCGAGGAAGGACTCGCCAAAGGCCTCTTCTATCGCCGCGAAGACGGTTCCGTTTGGGCCGATCTCACGCAAGACGGACTCGATGAGAAGCTCCTCCTCCGCTCCGACGGCACCTCCGTCTACATGACGCAAGACATCGGCACCGCCAAACTCCGTTTCCGCGACTATCCCATCGACAAAATGGTCTATGTGGTCGGCAACGAGCAGAACTACCACTTCCAAGTCCTCTCGCTCTTGCTCGATCGTCTCGGTTTCGAGTGGGGAAAGAGCCTCGTGCACTTCTCCTACGGCATGGTCGAACTCCCCAACGGCAAAATGAAGAGCCGTGAGGGTACGGTGGTTGACGCTGACGATCTCATCGAAGGCATGATCGAACAGGCACGCCGCACCATGGACGAAGCCGGCAAGAACGGCGATATGTCCGAAGCCGAAAAACAAGAGGTCGCTCGCATCGTCGGTCTCGGCGCACTCAAGTACTTCCTGCTCAAAGTCGACGCCCGCAAGAACATGGTCTTCAATCCCGAAGAATCCATCGACTTCAACGGCAACACCGGCCCCTTCATCCAGTACACCTACGCCCGCATCCGCTCCATTCTCCGCAAGGCGCAGGAAGCCGGTCTCGAAATGACGGCCGTCGATCCCTCCACCGAGATTTCGGTCAAGGAGGAAGAAATCATCCAGCGCATCGCCGACTTCACCGCTGTCGTTCGCGCCGCCGGTCAGGACTATTCTCCCTCGGCCATCGCCAACTATTGCTACGAACTCGTCAAGGATTACAACCAGTTCTACCATGAGTTCCAAATCCTTCGCGAGGAAGACGCCGCCAAGCGCAATTTCCGTCTCGTTCTCTCGCGCAACGTCGCCAAAGTGGTGCGTCTCGGCATGGAACTCCTCGGCATCGAAATGCCCGAGCGCATGTAAACCGACGAGTGGCCTGCATCGCTACCGCGAACCACGCCCAAGGGCGATTTTGTCGTATACCCGTTCCGGCAAAATCGCCCTTTTTCTTTCGCGCTCCGCCCTCCTTCGGCGGCGCGTTCTTCATCTCTCTGTTCTTTCTCCTGTCCATGAGTAGCAAGAAACCCAAGTTCTACGTCGTTTGGAGCGGCCGCGTCCCCGGAGTCTACACCTCTTGGGAAGAGTGTCGCGAACAAGTCGAGGGTTTTCCCGGTGCGCGTTACAAAGCCTTCGCCTCCCGCGACGAAGCGGAGTATGCCGCGGCCGACGACCCCGAGGAGCACATCTCTCCCCATCGTCCCGCCGCACGTTCCGAAGCCGCTGCCTCTCAAGCGTCTACCTCGGCGGCTCCAGGTGTGCGCCCCGTTCGCATGCCCTCGCCCGAGGTGTTGGCCAAAGTGGGCTTCCAAACGCTCTGTGTCGACGCAGCCTGTTCCGGCAATCCCGGTGCGATGGAATACCGCGGCGTCTTCCTCGCCGAAGCGCGCGAGATCTTTCATTTCGGCCCCGTCCACGGCACGAACAACATCGGCGAGTTTCTCGCCATCGTCCATGCCCTCGCCCTCCTCGACAAGCAGGGCACGAAAATGCCCATTTATTCCGATTCTGCCACTGCCATTTCGTGGGTGCGCCGCAAGCAGTGTCGCACGCAGCTGGCGCGCACTCCGCGCACCGAAAAGCTCTACGAAATGATCGCCCGCGCCGAAGCCTGGCTCAAGGAGCACCGCGTTACCAATCCCATCTTGAAATGGGAAACCGACCAATGGGGTGAAATTCCCGCCGATTTCGGTCGAAAATAGCCCTCGCGCGCGTGCGCGCGCATCAGCGAGTTTTCGATTTTTGCCTTCACCTCTTCACCTTTTACCCTCAACTCCTTGATACCCTGCACGATATGGGTGAAGGCTTCACCCTCGCAGCCTTCACCCCTTTTTGTGATTTTCCCCTTCACCCTTGCCTTCATCGCAACGATTTGTGAATCAGTAGATTAGGCCGCATAGATAGGTGAAGGCAAAAAGGTGAAGCCTTCACGCGTAACTCCTTGTTGCATAGTAGTTTATCGGTGAATGGGCAGCAAGGTGAAGGCAAAAATCGTAAACTCGCTGATGCGCGTACGCGCGCGCGAGGGCAGATTTCCTTCACCTCATTCCTTCCTTCACCCTCTCTTCGTCTTTGTCGAAAAAGTGCGCTGCTTTTCGAGAATAGTTGTGGAGTATTTTCGGAAAGTAGACGAGTTGCAGTTAGGGAAGGAGAGGCTGTTGTTGTGATTTGCTGGAGGTTTGTAATTTTGATCTTCTGATGAGTTTTTTGCATTCAGCAAAGACCAAACTCAAATTCGGGCTTCACACATTTTGTGAAGCCCGAATTTGAATTTATAAGGCGTGGCATTGCCTTCAAATCCCATATAGATTTCGTACGATGAGCCACACTATCAGAATGCAGGCATAGGCGATCACAGCCGGCAGGGAGGTGAGGGGGCGATAGAGGGGGCTTTTTCGCCAAGCGAGGAAAGCGAGGGTGCAGAGTAGCAGGGCGATGAAAGGCAGCAGGTAGTTGAAGTGCCACGCTGTGAGCGGATCGCCGTGCAGGAGGGAGAAAAGGGCGCGCTGCGTGCCGCAGGCGGGGCAAGAGAGTCCGGTGAAGCGGCGGAAGAGACACGGGATGCCCCAAGGGAGACCGGAGAGGTTGCCCCAAAGCCAAATGAGGAAGAGAGCGAGCAGAATGAAAATAAGTGTGCGGCGGCGGTGGGGCATGGAGGGTTGGTGAGGTGTGGAGGAGAAGCAGGGGTTCTCTTCGATAAGGGGAGGATTCGTGCGCTCTGCGCGCAGTGAATAGGCGCAGTGCGGCTCTTCTTCGCGTACAGGCAGAAAGAGGGTGAGTGGGCGAAAACGCTGTTTTCAGCGTTATTGGAGTTGCGCGATGGCGGTGAGCATGGTTTGGTAGTTCTTGTCGCGGGTGGCATCCATAATGTAGATCAAGTCTACCAACCACCAAAGGCCACAACAACCGCAGGTCAGCAGTTTGCCGATGCCAATCCCGATGTCTTCGAGGATGAATCGGTCGATGCCCAATCCACCGGCGAAGAAGGAAATAAGCAACATGACGACCGGATCTTTGAGCTGCGAGGTGCAGAGGAGCACCGACTCGTCGTTCAAAGTGGCCATGCGCTCGCGCAGATCAGCAGCTTGCAGCGAGGTGAAGTACTTTGCGTTTTGGATAAAGAACAGATTGAGTTTTTGCGAATCCATCTGTAAGTGTTTTGGTTTTGAATGTATTGCAAAGATAGGAACTTCAAACGGGGTATGCAAAAACTCGTAAATGTATTGTGATGTGTGTTTTTCCTTTCCTACTTCGAGTAGGGAGAAGTAATGGAAGAAAAAATGCTTCGGATGATATTATCGTTGAAAGAAATGCTTTTGCCAACGCAAATCTTTATATTTGTATTGGCTAAAAGCGTATGAAGTCGTTTGTGTGTGATTCGTCCTTTGCGCTTAGTCGTCCCAAGTTGACTGAAAAACGATTAGTTGATCCCAATGGATGAGAAAAGATTCGCTGAGTTGGCCAAGGAGTTAAACTCTACGTTAAGAATGAAATTGGATACAATCCGCCTGAATTTACATAAGGGTATGGCCTCTTGTATGGTTGGTGCAGGTTTTAGCAAGAATGCTGAAATGGATAGTGCCACCTATATGAAGGATTGGTTTGAACTTGCCGATGATTTTTACGAGGCGTTGTATCGAGAAAAACCCAAAGATAGCGATGTCAGGTATCGAAGTGTACTCAAATTGGCTTCCCAAGTAGAGGCATCTATGGGAAGACCTTCTCTTGAATCGATGATTCAAAAATCTTTGCCTGATGAGCGCGTTAACCCCGGAGAACTGCATATTAACTTGATGAAGTTGCCCTGGTCTGATGTGTTTACCACAAACTACGATACGCTGTTGGAGAGGGCCTCGATTGAAGCCAATCGCTACTATCATAAGGTCACGAATAAGGAAACGCTGTTGTACACACCGCGACCAAGGTTGATCAAGTTACATGGAAGTTTTCCCGATATACGACCGTTCATTATAACAGAAGAAGATTATCGTACTTACCCAAATTTATTTCCTGAATTTGTCAATACGGTGCGTCAGTCTCTGATAGAGAATTGTTTATGTCTTATTGGTTTCTCCGGAGATGACCCTAATTTCCTTAATTGGATAGGTTGGTTGCGAGATGTGATGGGAAAGAAAGTAACTCCTGTCTACCAAATCACGTATAATCTCCAAATGCATGATTCAAATGTTCATCTATGGCGAGATTTAGGAATTGATGTTATCAACCTTGCAGATATAAAAGGGGTGAGAGGCTTTGCAGAAGCACTAGACTTTTTCTTGACTTATGTCGAGAAGAATTTCGAAACATCGTGGTGTGGAAGAATAAAAACACTTGATAGAGAGAAAGGCGAGATAGATGTCTTTATTGAGGAGATGAGACTGGTACGTGAGTCTTACCCCGGGTGGATCATACTACCGGCATCTTATATGAAAGATTTCTCTGATGCGAAGGAGAGAATACCTTTTGGGGAGTCCTTATATAAGCAATGCGCAAATGTTGTTGTAAAGCAAATAGCCTTCTTATATGAGGTGAATTGGCGTATCGAAACGGCATTGGGAGCTTCGGATATCGAGTGGTATATAGAGGCTATAAAAGAATTGCCATTTGACCCTGTAGAAGGTATGGATAGTGCTACCTATGAGAAATTATTCGTATTAAAACTTTCCTTGCTCAATGTTTATCGTTTAAAAGGGGCTAACGAGGAGTATAAAGCGCTACTAAATAGTATCAAGGATCGATCTGTTCAACTCGGATTAGAGTTGGAAGGGCAGTTGACTTATATCGAATGCTTATCTGCCATCTCTGTTTTAGACTATGAAAGAGTTCAACAACTGGTTGCTCGTTGGACTCCTCGTTCATCTGATTATCAAGGTAATTTATGGAAAGCTGGTCTGTTGATGGAAGTGGGACAGTTGCGCGAGGCTGAGCTATTGCTTCAAAACATATTGAAGCTGGTGAAAAGAAACATTTTGACATCTGAGTTTTCTGAACTATTGTTTTCGGTTCGTTCTACCATAGAATTGTTCTTGTGGAGGATGGATTGGACGCGTTCTGTTGATCTGAAAAACTTGGAAAGTATAATGAGGGATTGCAGAGACATGATTGTAGAAGCCGAGAGATACCCCTCTCGTCTTGAAACGACACATGGATTTAACCTGTTGAGTATTGGTCAGTCTTTGCATTTTGGAGGCGGAGGGTTTGAAGGAGATTTTTATGGCGCGGTTCGTTTCTTTCGATTGTATGAAAAATTAGGACTTCCCTTTGGTATGCCCACAGGTTTTTCGACAGAAGTCGAGACCAAGACGTTTATGATAGAGCGTTTATTACGTTATTACCCCAGTTACGCGTTGCAGTGGATCGTTAGGTGTTCTGATGCTCAAGCGATAGAGACATTGAATCGAGGAAACTTGTTGCATATAAGCCGTGAGGAGGCTTGTGACTTTTTTGATCAGTTGATTGGTGCTTGTGAAGCCGGCTTGAAGTCAGAAGCTGGACGCTTTTTGCAGGAAAGAGTCTTGAAGGGCTTGTTGCCCGTCTTAGTGAGACTTTCTGTCTTGTTGACTCAAAATCGAATGGAACGCCTTTTCGATGCACTTTGTGTTGTTTATCGGCAATATCCGCGATGGTATGATGAGAAACAAGTAACAACGCTATTTGATAATCTGAGTGGGGAGTCGCTAAGACGCTGTCAGCAAAAAGCTTTAGTGCAGCCATTGTTGCGAGGGTATCATCCAGGTCAAGATTTTAGAATGCCTTCGTTGTGGCAAGATGAAATAGAATATATTGAAGAAGCAGGTAAGATTGCTGTGGAGGGGTTATCTTCTGAGAACTCTGCTGAACAACAAGTTGCTTACAATCGGATTAAGGTGTTGAATAGGACGAAGAGAATGCCTGCAGACACTGCCTATTTGACAGAAGAGGTAAAGAAATGGCGAGCAATCCCCCCATTGTCTGATGAAAAATTGCGCTCCTTCTTTACTTTTCCCGGAGAGGAGAGTGAGATGTTGCCCATAGCCATCTCTGAGTTGAATTCATTTTTAAGTACTGAGTTTATAAATGATCACTCATCTAATTTTATAAGTGCAATTAGAGATAGATTATTCCGTCTTCAGATAGGCTATTCTCGTTTTACGGAGGAGCAACATGTTGCGTTCTTGACTAAGATCATAAATATTCTTGAAGAGAATGTGGAGATATTCACCAAGGGAGAGCTTGATCATTTTTTGGGTTTCCGTAAGCATGTGGAAGAACTGTTCTCGTACTTGAACTGTTATAGCCTTGTTGCTGGGCTTCCATCCAAAGACAATGAGATATGGAAATCGTTCAAGGAGGTGATAGAGTTGTACCTTAAACATGATTTTCCTATGCTGACTCTTATGATGCATTTATCTTATAGAGGTATATGGGATCAGGCGGTAGTAGAAGACAGTATAACAAAGAAGTTGTTTTCTACATCAAATACGTTACTCGAAGATGCCGGTGAGGCTTTGGTCTTTCCAGCTAAAAAAGAGGGAACTAAGGTGAATCAAAATCTAGTCCAGGAGATTATTGAAAAGATCTCTTATGTCTTTGATGAGAGAACTTATGAGTATCTCTATATAATAAGAGAGCTTCTTTTGAATGATGGACTAATTGAAGAAACTCGTACCATGTTAGAAGAATGGTTGAGTAAACTGCCTAATCGAATTGAGGGTAGTTCGATAGCAGAGGAAATCAAAGACGATATTAGATATTATGCCAATCAAATTGCCGGAATCCTATCACAGGGCTGGCCTGATTCGACTGCTTTGTGTGGTTGGCAAGAGTATATGAAGGGTGAGAAGATCAAGAATGATGTGAGGAACGGATTCAACTTAGGAATTGGTTGGGCAGAAAGAAGACTTAATAGGTCGTCTCATACTGATTAATCGGAGTCCTTTATTGGTGCTTAAACAAAGTAGGCTAGATCTATCGACATAGATCTAGCCTGTTGTTGTTTACTAACGTGAACACCTGGGAGAGCGTTCGTGAAAAATTATTGTGGTGTGAGTTTCTCGGCGAGGTAGCGCGCGGTGTAGCCGCGGCCGGAGGCGACGAGCGCTTCGGGTGTGCCGGCAAAGACGAGGTCGCCACCGCCCGAACCACCTTCGGGACCGAGATCGATGACGTGGTCGGCCGTTTTTACGACATCAAGATTATGTTCAATCACAATCAACGTGTGGCCGCGCTCGATCAGGGCGTTGAAGGCCGAGAGGAGGCGGTTGATGTCGTGGAGATGGAGTCCCGTGGTGGGTTCGTCGAAGATGAAGAGCGTGGGGACGGCGCGCTCCTGCGCGAGGTAGTAGGCCAGTTTCACACGCTGGTTTTCGCCGCCTGAGAGGGTGGAGGACGACTGCCCGAGTTTGATGTAGCCGAGTCCCACATCGCGGAGCGGACGAAGGCGCTTGACGATCTTCTTCTTGCCGTGCGCTTCGAAGAAGTCGAGGGCTTGGTCGACCGTCATTTCGAGGAGATCGTAAATGTTTTGCCCCTCAAAACGCACGTCGAGGACTTCGTTCTTGAAGCGGCGGCCGTGGCAGGTTTCGCATTCGAGAACGAGGTCGGCCATGAACTGCATCTCCACTTTCACCGTGCCTTCGCCCTTGCACTCTTCGCAGCGGCCGCCGTCGGTGTTGAAGGAGAAGAATTTGGCGTCCATTTCCATTTGGCGCGCCAGGGGTTGTTCGGCCATGAGTTTGCGAATCTCGTCGAAGGCCTTGACGTAGGTGACGGGGTTGGAGCGCGTGGAACGGCCGATGGGGTTTTGGTCGATGAAATCGACGGCTTGCACGGCGTCGAGGTCGCCGGTGAGGTTGGCATGCTCGCCGGGACGGTCGCCCGACTGGTCGAGATGACGGAGAAGGGCTTTGTAGAAGATGTCGCGCACGAGGGTGGATTTGCCCGAACCCGACACGCCCGTCACAACGGTGAGGACGTTGAGGGGGAAGCGCACATCGATGCCGCGGAGATTGTTTTCGCGAGCACCGACAACGTCGATGAAGCGATTCCACTGACGTCGCGAAGCAGGTACGGGAATGGCTTCGGCACCGGTGAGGAAGTTGAGCGTGTGGCTGCGTCCCACGGTGGCGCCGGCGTGGTGGGCGGCTCCTTC